>Ga0315534_1000313_pt1 | contig 32612 bp, 24 predicted proteins | sample SalMarSW160240MG_FD_203094 | JGI IMG/M metagenome (GOLD analysis project Ga0315534, IMG submission 203094) | Salt marsh sediment microbial communities from the Plum Island Ecosystem LTER, Massachusetts, United States - Salt Marsh Sediment SW1602-40 ...
GATCGAAAGCGCGACATGCTCGTTTTCGGCCGGTGGACAGGTCTCGGGATTGATGTTAAATGTGACGATGTTGCTGGGCGACTCATTCTGGCCGTTGAAGGCAGCGACGTAATAGCTGATCAAGCCGTTGAAGCCCTGGTCTGTGTACGTTATCCAGTCAAATTGAGATTGCGCCGCCAGGGTGCCGATGCGTTTCCATCCCGGCGCGTTCGCCGTTTGGCGGTATAAGAAGAAACCCTCTTCGTTAGTGGACACGTCGTGGATATTCAACAAGACTCCACAATCCAACACTTCGCCGTCCAATTCGGGAGCGGTGGGTGGTCCACCATAGAGTATCTGTGTTATCCAGTTGCCGAGGCTGCCTTTCCATGGTTCTGCCGGTCCGATCGAGTCGTCGCCATTCGGAGATGTGGGTTGGGAGGGAAGCGATTCCGGAGGACCATAACCGGATGGAGCTCCCTCGCCGCCGCTGCCTCCGGCGATGGGGACGTAGCCGCCAGGATCTTCGCTTGCATCATCCTGGGCGCTCTTGTCGGAGGGGCCAATCAGCAACGTAACTGCGGAGGAATCCGCGGTCTTTTCTTCGGCGTCTCGTGCACGTGCAATCAGTGCGTACGTGCCGGCTTCCGAAGGCACCCACGAAAATCCGATCACCGCGGTCGTCGGCTCCCCGGGAGAAACTGACTGAACGCCGACGATGCTCCCATTGGCCCACAACTCGACGGACTGGATTGGATTTTCTGCGTGCACACTGGCCTCCACGAGCAAGGCCATGTTAACAGGAGCCTCAGTGCCCGATGGGGGATCGAGAATTTCCACCTTGAAAGGTGCCGTATATATTGGCAAATCCAGAATATTGCTGCGATATTGAACGAAAAAGTATCCGATCACGACGACGAGGAGAATCAGTACGATCAGAATAATCCCCCGCCGACTTATACGCGTAAGGCGTTGTATGCCGCTCATCCGTATTTCTCCTTCCTCCACTTGTTTTCCTAAGAGTCCTTGTCATATCGTTCAAATTCTAGTTATTGATAGCAGACCTCGAACAACACATCGGAAAGCACGTCGGTGCGGGTTACTTCCTCACCTTCGCTGTCCAGAGCTACGAATTGAACTTGGATGTTCGCCTGCTTGTAGTCTTTGTAATCCGGAAAATCCGACTCGGATTGCAGGGTGGCCGCGAAGTACCCGGCGCTTGCTGGATTCATCGCCAGGGATGTCCACCCGGTTTTGGCCTCGCTCTCGACGTCTGAGAGGCGGTAGAAGAGTACGATGCTGTGGATTTCAGGATTGGAGGCCATGATGCGGATGGTCAATTCCTTGGTCCCACAGCCATTTCTGCCGTGATAAAGGTTCTTAACGGAGTACTCGGGCAGCGAAAGCAGTACGAGTTCTTCCGTCGGAGTCGCAGCTACGAGCGCAACCTCTTCTTCCTCGACTTCAGACGATATAGTTACTTGTGCCATGGCGGGTGAACCGTACGGCCCTCCGCTGGACTTCGCCCGCACAGCGATCAGATATGTGCCTGGTGCGCTGGGTATCCAGTTGTGCTTTCCGAGGAAAAGCGTTCCATACTCCTCACCACCCGATCCCGTCATGGTTGGTGCAACCGTATCAAGGACCACTCCATTGATGCTCACTTCGAATTCCGCGACGCCGTTGGGGCTGGCGGCATGGAAGAGTAATTGATACGGCGCCAGGGGGATCGTTGATCCATCCAGGGGTTTATCGATCCACGTTTGTAGATTCGGTGGAGGGGTAGCCGTAGGTCCGGGATTACAGGCTGCCCCGAAAATGCAGATTAGAACCAATATCAATAAGCGCTTTTTTCTCACCATGGTGGCCTCCCTCAAAGGTCTCACAAGGAATCTGTTATGGTCTTTTCACATTCAGTAACGGATTAGCGGAATGTTTTGTGACAGATGTTCCAAGAAGAAATTGAGATCGAAATGTGCGACGTTTATCGGAGGCAGAAGTAAATCCTTTTTTCTGGTAGGTTGTCTACGTATAGGAATTGATCTATGCTTCGCTCATCAAAGAGCGATACGTTTCTTTTTTAATCTCTTCACAGCTGCATATGTCTACGGTATATCGAAGGAAGTTGATATGATCACGACGAAAAAAAGTACTGATCATGTAATTATCGAAATCACAGGGCAAGTAACCATTCGAGAGCTGCTTGAATATGCACAAACGCATGTGGATGAATGGTTCAATCAACCTGTAATCTGGGATCTGACAGAGGGTAGAATCGACAGTTCCGAATCTGACTATCCAACCGTGCGCGCGATTGTAAGCAATATTAACGAGCTGGTGGAAAAGCGAAAGGGCAAGGGCACAGTATTTGTCGCGCCGGATCCTCTCTCGTATGGAATGCTCCGGATGGCAATCATGATCGTCGAGGCAACAGAGTTTCATTTTATCGCCTTTGTCTGTCGAAGCATGGAAGAGGCCGAAGAATGGCTTCGAGGATATTCAAATTAGCATGGGGGGGGTTTCGAGGTCACGTAATCGCGATGCATGCTTGAATACTAGTTCGATCAAACCTTGGGGCGAGTAAATGGAGAGGAAGGCCGTTTGTGATCGAGATTGTTACGGAGTTCGTGGTTAAGAAGGGCGATCGAGGCCAGTTCGAGTTGTCCTATGGACCGGGCGGTGCATGGAGTGAGCTTTTTGCACGATCTCCAGGTTTCCGTGGTACAACGCTGTTACGCGACGAGAAAGATTCGAACCGCTACCTGACGATCGATCTGTGGGACTCGGAAACCCTTCGTGCCCAGTGGTTGGTCGAAAACAATTCGGAATTTGAGGCGCTGATAGCGAGTTTTACGGATCGGACCGAAGCGATGAAGGTGCTGGGAACTTTCCGGGTGCTGGCAGAGGGCACGGTGCGGCCGAAAAGTATTGGTCACCGCAGTAGACGGACCAAATCCCGTTGAAAATCCGGAGGCCGTTCGGAAATTCGTGAATACTTGCGAAGCTGAGAGGCTGGAGATATCAAAAGAGCCCTCCATTACGGAGGGCTCTTCTGATTGGTGAACTCCTGACTAGAACGCGTAGTGGATTGCCGTTGATGCGACGATGATCCATGATACGACCATCGAGAACAGGAACGCTCCGGTATAAATGTGCCCCGTCTTGCGGTTGAAGAAGGTCATCAAGACGCTTGCAATCGTCATGATCGGCAAGAACTGGAACATGATGATGCCCCAGAGCGACTCGTCTGTAAGCGCCAGGGTTCCGCCGGCCAGCAGTGGGACGTATTGGTAGACCAAGACGCTGACATAACCCAGGACAAGCACGACGACGTTGACGAGGATCTCCTTTCCCAGGCTTGGTGAATCTCTGCGCAGCTGCGCGAAGAGCACGAGATTCAGCATGAAGAAGTAGAAAAGGAAGGGGATGAAGTAGGTGAGCGCGATGCGTAATTGCAGTGGGTTGAGCAGCTTGACGGCGAAGATCCAGAAGCGAAAATCGGTTTTAAAGAAATAATCTGTCAAGACGAGCATGAAGTATCCGGCGAATGTGATCAAGAACGCCAGCAAGAGTGATTTTCCGATCTTGCGCCAATCGAGCTTGCCCATCCACGTGAGGCCGTAATCGTCTGCCGTCCCGCCGGCCTTCTTGTTGAAGGCGAAGTGCCAGATCAAGAACAGGACAATGGTGATCAGCCCCAACAAGGTGGTCCACATGATTACGGAATTGGTGATGTTTTGTGGGAATAACGCACTCGCATTCCACTCGATGTCTGTAGGAAAGTCCTTGAATGTGAAGAGTGTGAGCGGTCCGAGCAGCATGGTGATCAGGGCGGCTATCCACCAGCCGACCTTCGAAGATGATTTAACCGGAGCGGGTTCCTGCTTGAGTTCGCTGAAGTAGCTGGTTTTCAACAGGAGCATGCCCACCGGCAAGAGCAACATGATCATGCCGATTGCCGCGATCAGGTTTCCGATTTCCTTCCAGTACCAGATTTGCTTCGAAGGATTCAAACCGTTGCCGCCGTCAAGAGTCATCTGGAACCATTTGATTGCGTCGCCGATGGCTACCGTCGACAGGTGGTCGCCAGGGTGGGTGGTGCGAGGCTGGAAGAGCATTCTTCCCGTGCCCGCTTCGATCGAGCCGTAGAGTTTCTCTGGAACGACGTCATCCGTCGTGCCGAACGCGGCTTTTAATTTATCCCCGCTGACGATTTCTTTCGGCACGTCGGTCAACCACATCAATGCCGAGAACTCATCCCACTCCGAAAAGACCAACCCCAGGTTGCGGGGCCATTCGGGGGTACCGTCCGGTGCGCCGTAGGTACCCGTGGAAGAACCTGCCAGCACGATGGCCTTGTAATCATCCGGATAGACGCCGGCGGCGATCGCCACAGCCCATCCGCCCATCGAATGGCCTTCCAAACCGACGTTGTCTTTGTCGACAATGTCTAAGCTCCGCAGGTAGGCCAGCGTATCCGGACCGCCGAAGCCGTTGGCAAAAGTCGGCGGATCGGAATATCCATGCCCTGTCTGATCGCTCGCCAGGACGACGTATCCTCTTCTGGCGAATTCGATCGAGAACCCGTCTTGAACCTCGCGTGAGTTGATGTATCCATGGATGGCAACGATACCCGGTGCCGGGTTTTCTGCAGTGACCCCATCGGGAATGTACAACAACCCACTCATCATTGTGCCGTTGGATCCAACCCAACGGACATCTTTTATGGTGACTTTTCCACCGTCGGTTTGTGTGAACCAGGCCATTAAGCCACCAACGAAGATAAGCAATAACGCAATGACAAGTATGCGCTTTGGATTGCTCATTGTGCCCTCCTCTGTAGTATTCTTGAGATACGATTTACATCTAGATTAAGGAATTCTCCGTTCTGGCGCATCACCTCCTCGCTCACTGCTCAGTTCTGGCGGATGTACCGATTGAAATGCAGGTGGTTTTCCCGCAACACAGACACAACTCGTCGGTACTCCTCATTTTCACGATCAGTGTTCCACTGACATATTTCGGCGACCAATTGCGCCAGTTCATGCAAGCCATCTTCCGTAACAAGTCCCAGTTTTCCCAGCATCGACCGGCGAAATATCAAATCATCGAGGTGTACGACATCTTCGTGTTCCACCAAAAATTTTATTTCTCCGTGGCTGACATCGGGATAGGTTTCGAGTGCACGGTCATTTTCGGTATCGAGCGTCATGAGGACGTTCTTCGCTCTGGTTCCATAGCGTTGGAAAAGCACTTCGATTCGTTCTCGTGAACAGCGATGTTCTTCCTGCCAAGCTGCCAGCAATGCTTGCTTTCCTGCCTCGGTCTCGGGGTAGTTATTTCCACCCCCGATCGCTAAATCTTCGGTTCTCGTCCGGCGCTGCAGACCCAATCGGGCTAACACCTCGTCTGTTGTCTCTTGAGCAAACGCTCGGAACGAGGTCCATTTCCCGCCGACAAGCGAAAGGACGGGGAATTCCAAAGCATCCCCAGCCTCGAGAATTTGCACTTTGTGTTCCCGGCTGATTTGTCCCGTTCGGCCGGCGGTTGAGTACTGCAGCGGACGAACTCCCGAAAACGTATAGACGATCTGGGATCGGTCGATGTTGATGGTTGGGAAGACGCGTTTGACCATGTTGAAAAAGTAATTCACCTCTTCCTCGGAGATGGCAACGTGATCGGGATCATCGACGCGAAAATCGGAGGTGCCGATCATGACTTTATCTTGCAGCGGAAAGATAAGAACGATCCGGCCGTCTTTGTTTTCAAAAAAGAATTCATGATCTCGGATAGCCTGGCGTAGCTCTGGATGATCCAGTACGATGTGCGAACCCTTGGTTCCACCAATGAAGTGCGTCTGTAAACCCAAAGTTTGGTTGACCAGGTCGATCCACGGTCCAGTGGCGTTGACCAGGATCTTGGGCAACAGATGAATGACTTCCCCGCTTAACTCATCCCGAAGCGATAGCGTATTCCCACCTGCGGATGCCAGCCCGACGTAATTTAACGGAATGGCGCAGTCGTTGGCGTTTACCGCGTCCTGGATCAATTCGACCGCGATGCGTTCCGGGGATGGCATCGATCCATCGTAATATGTGCCTGTGTAGATTATCTCGGGATTGAGGCTGGGGAAGAGCGAAAGAGATTCCGATTTGTTTCTGAAAACGTGTGGCGGCACAGTTCGCTGGTTGCGGGTGAAGAAATCGTACAGCATCATCCCGATTTTCAGGACGATCGCCCCTCGCTCAGACGGTCGGTCCAAGAGTCCGAGGAACTTGAGCGGCGCGTTCAGCAATCCGGAAAAGAATTTGAAAATCGGGAAAGTAGTCTGCAACGGTCTAACCAGGTGGGGCGCGTTCTCGATCAAGCGGTTGCGTTCATGAACCGCTTCCCGCACCAAACGAAACTCACCATTTTCGAGATAACGTATTCCGCCGTGGACCATGTGGGAGGAGGCGGCGCTAGCGCCGCTGCAATAATCCCCTCGATCCACCATGACGACGTCCATGCCTTGGAACGCCAGATCGCGGAAAGTGCCGATGCCGTTAATGCCAGCGCCGAGGATGAGAACACTGATTTCCGGATTGTCTTTGATCCGCTTTATACGCTCATTTCGTAGCTTCAATTCGATATCCCTAATCAAGCCAATCGAATGTTCGCCTGACAGCTTTCTTCCATTGGGAATAGAGTTGCGTGTTGGCGTTGCTGTTTGCATCGGGTTGCCAGGTCTTTTCGACTTGCCAGTTCTTGCGCATTTCCGTTCTGCTTTGCCAGAAGCCGACGGCGTATCCGGCGGCGTAAGCTGCGCCGAGTGCTGTAGTCTCTGCCACCATTGGGCGGATGACGGGTACGCCCAAAACGTCTGCCTGAAATTGCATCAATAAATCGTTTTGAACCATACCGCCATCGACTTTCAAGGATGTTAATTTGACCCCCGAATCGGCGTTCATCGCATCCAGAACTTCACGGGTTTGAAAGGCCGTGGCTTCCAGTACTGCCCGTGCAATGTGACCGCGGTTCACATAACGGGTTAATCCTACGATGACGCCTCGGGCCTCTGAACGCCAGTATGGAGCGAACAATCCGGAAAAAGCCGGGACGATGTAGATGCCGCCGTTATTGTCCACGGTTTTCGCCAGGTCTTCGATCTCGGGCGTGGTTTCGATCATCTGCAGGTTGTCTCGCAACCACTGCACCAGAGCGCCGGTGATGGCGATCGAGCCTTCGAGTGCATAGACGGGTTTTTCGTCCCCGAAGCGATAGCATACGGTGGTCAACAGGCCGTGTTTTGATTGGACGATCTCCTCCCCTGTATTGAGCAGCATGAAGCAGCCGGTACCGTAGGTGTTCTTGGCTTCGCCGGGTTGAAAACACACCTGGCCGACGGTGGCGGCCTGCTGGTCTCCCAGGTCGCCGGCGACGTTCACGATCCCGCCTAACGGCCCTGAAGTAGACGTCTGCCCGTAGATTTCTGCCGAGGAGGCGATTTGCGGCAGCATGCCGATGGGCACGTCGATTTGCCGGCACAGCTCTTCGTCCCAATCCAACGTCTCCAAATTCATCAGTAAAGTACGGCTGGCGTTGGTGACGTCGGTGATGTGCTTCCCCCCGTCGATGCCGCCGGTCAGGTTCCAGATCAGCCAGGTATCGATATTCCCAAAGATGGCCTTTCCCTGTTGGGCTGCGGCTTTCAAACCTTCCACGTTTTCAAGCAGCCATCTGATTTTTGGCCCGGAAAAATAGGTGGCGAGGGGCAGCCCGGTCCGTTGGCGAAAGCGGTCCTGGCCTCCATCTTTGGCCAACTCGTTGATGATCTCGTCCGTGCGTACGTCTTGCCAGACGATCGCATTGTGATAGGGTTCACCCGTTTTTGGATTCCATACGAGCGTCGTTTCGCGCTGGTTGGAGATGCCGAGAGCGGCAATATCAACTGGCTTGGCACCTGACTTCTCGATGGTTTCACGGATGGCGATTTGCGTGTTTTCCCAGATTTCGAGAGGATCGTGTTCTACCCAACCGGGTTTGGGAAAAATTTGTTGATGCTCTAGTTGATGTGCGGCAATGGGTTCGCCGCTGTGATTGAAGCTCATGCATCGCGTGCTGGTGGTACCTTGATCAATGGCTAAAACGATCTCTGGCATAGGCGTTCCCCCAGATTTATGAAAAGGAAGCAGCTTAAATTCATTATAGAATCCGAAAACAGTCCGTCAATATAATTGAACATACGTGCAGAAAATATTCATCGGAGATTGTTCGATTTGGAACAATGCCCAAAATCTTTGCACGTTTGTTCAGTTGGAGTATGATGTAAATATGAGGGAACGCCAATCGAGTGCGCAGAAAATCGCAGAAATCGTAAAAGTGGCACGACTGTATTACTACCAAAACATGACCACCAGTGCCATTGCGAAGGAGATGAAGGTCTCGCGCTCTACCGTTTCGAGAATGCTTTCCTACGCTCGATCGGAGGGCTTGGTCAATATTCGCATCGTCGATCCTGGAGACGTCCCCCAGCAGCTGGAAACCGCCATCTCGGATGTTTTCAAACTCGATCGAGTCCATGTGGTTCCGGTACCCGACGTGACTGGGGAAGCCGAGTGGTTGGAGCGCGTGGCGCAGTATACGGCCAATTTTTTAAACACCATCTTCGACTCGGACATGATATTGGGATTGGCTTGGGGCACCACGCTTACCGCCATATCGAAACATCTGCTGCGGAAATCCACGCACAATTCTCAAATCGTCCAGTTGAATGGCGCCGGGAATACACGCTCCATGGGAATCGAATATGCCAGCCAGATCATCGTGCGCTTTTCGGAGAACTACCATGCTCGTGCGCACTTGTTCCCCGTGCCTACGTTCTTCGATTTTCCGCAGACCAAGCAAGCCCTCTGGCAGGAAGGCAGCATTCGCAGGATTTTGGACTTGCATTCCCGGGCCGACCTTCTGCTGTACAGCATCGGCGCCGTCAATGCGGGCATCCCGAGCCACGTCTACAGTGGGGGGTATCTGACCGAAAGGGATTACAAGGAGTTGGAACGCTACAAAATTGCAGGTGATATCGCCACCGTGTTTTTCAAGGAAGATGGCAGCTTTGATGACATTCCGATGAACAAACGTGCCAGTGGCCCGAATCTGGAACTCTTTCGTCAGAAACGCGGTATCTGCGTTGTATCCGGATTGGCAAAAGTACGCGGCCTTTACGCCGCACTTCAAGGGAATCTGATGTCGGAATTGATCGTGGATGAGCCGACAGCCCGCCGACTCATTGAAAAGTACACCTTACCCCTCAAAGGAATTGCGTAAAGGCTCTATTTCTTCCCCCTGATCCCATTAGGATCGACAATAATAATCATAAAGAAGTAACGATCTAAAATATAGCGCCCCTATCAAATCGAATCATAGATAAAAAAAACCGCTCGAGATCATTCTCGAGCGGTTCCTGCACCCCTGCGGCGACTCGAACGCCGGCATCTGCCTCCGGAGGGCAGCGCTCTATCCACTGAGCTACAGGGGCGAGTTACCCTTTCGATTGTATCGCAAGCGTCTCACAGCTTCAAGCATAATGCGCACGATTGCCGCTTGACCGGGGTTTTGTGATCTGCTATTATGAAGCAACCGACCGGTCGGTAGGTTTCCAAGATGCAGAGGAGTGACATCATCCAGGCGGCCGCCCAAATTTTCCGTCAGAAGGGGTATCACGCCGCCTCAATGCAGGATATCGCAGACGCCGTGGGTCTCCAAAAAGCCAGCCTGTATCACCACGTCGACAGCAAGCAGGAAATCCTCTTATCGATCCTCGATCAAGTACTCGATCTGCTGATCGAGGATCTGGAGCAGGTGGTTAATTCGGATTTGTCCCCCGATGGGAAACTGCGCCGGGCGATTCATGTTTACGTGAAACGCCTTGCTAAAGACAGCGATCTGGCTTCTGTACTTCTCTTCGATTACCGCAGTCTCGATCCATCCCTGCGCTCGCGGCAGAACGCGCGCCGGGATGCCTACGAAAATCTCTGGCGGCAAATCGTTCGCCAGGGGAGCGAAGAGGGGATGTTCCGGGCGGTCGACGAGTCCGTGACGGTTTTCGCCTTGTTGGGGCTTCAGAATTGGATGATCACCTGGTTTCGCCAGGATGGACGTTTGAGCGCCGATATGCTCGCCGATCGATTCGGTGATTTGATCCTCGACGGCTTGCGGGTTTCACCCGGAGACTGAAACAGATGACGACTGAGATCGAATTGGTGCGTACGAACGGCGGCGGGCGGATATACCGTATCCCGCTGGTGCTGTTTCCCTTTCTCAAGGGGTACGCCCATCTCGTCCTCGACGGCGATGTCGCAGCCCTGATCGACGCCGGGTCGGGCTTCATGGATTCCAACCAACAATTGGATGAAGCCTTCGCTGATATTCGGTCGCAGTTCGATGAGAACGTGCGCTGGGAAGATCTCACCCACGTCCTCATCACGCACGGACACATCGACCATTTCGGAGGCTTGAACTTCGTACGTCAGCGTACCCAAGCACCCATCGGCATCCATCATCTGGACGCCAAGGTGCTCATGCACTACGAGGAGCGGGTAGCCGTCGTGGCCAAGCGCCTGGATTCATACTTAATCGAGGCGGGTGTGAGTGATGCCTATCGCAAGGAACTCATGAACACCTACCTGATTAATAAAGGCTTGTTTACTTCCTTGAATCCGGATTTCAATTTCTACGCTATAGGCATGAAGATCGGGCGATTGGAAATACTGCACGTTCCAGGACATTGTCCGGGACAAGTCATCATCCGTCTCGACGACGTGCTCCTTTCCGGGGATCACATCCTGCCCGAAATCACCCCCCACCAGGCGCCGGAGCGGCTGAGTTTGAACATGGGACTGGGGCATTACCTCGATTCGCTCGAACGAACACGAAGGTGGCATCCCGACGTGCAGCACGTACTCGGGGGTCATGGAGAGCGAATGCACGATTTGGTGAAACGAATCGACGAAATCGAAGAATCGCACCGGGAACGTCTGCGCAAGATCCTCGACGAAATGACCGAATCGAAAACACTGGCCGAGATCTCCTCGTCGTTGTTTCCGGATGTGGAGGGCTACGACAAATTACTGGCCGTCGAGGAGGCGGGTGCCCATGTCGAATATCTGGCTCAGCTTGGGCATGTGTACGTTGAAAATATCGAAGATCTCGATTCGCAATCTATCGTGCCGTTGCGGTACCGTCGTGCGGAGGGGCTCGAGAATCCGTGGTTCCCGATTGGCGGGAGCCCGGAAGCGCGGCTTTGATGCTCAGCGAAATGTTAAGCGCGTTGTGAGCGATTCCGTGTTTGCTGGGAGAGCAGTGCGCCTCTCCAAAGGAGTGACCTATGTATTCGTTTGAACCTACTGACGAACAACGCATGCTCATCGATGCCGTCCACCGTTATGCCGAAAACGACTTGAAGCCCGCGGCGCGGGAAGCCGAGGAGGAAAATGAGCTTCCAGCCAACTTGATCGAGAAGGGTTGGGAACTGGGTGTACTCCAGGCCAGTATCCCGGAGGCCTACGGCGGATTTGGAGAGCACTCGACGGTGACCGGCGTTCTCGCCGCAGAGGAAATGGCTTGTGGAGATCTGGCCGCCTCGCTGGCGGTGATGGCGCCAGGCGCCTTCGTTCTGCCGATCCTCTTCGGAGGTAGTGAGGAACAGAAGACCGAGTGGATTCCTGCAGTGATCGAGGCCGAGTGGAAGCCGTACGTAGCTGCTTTGATCGAACCCAGTTTCGACTTCACCCCCACGGAGATGAACACCTCGGCCAAAAAAGGAAAGCAGGGGTACACGCTCAACGGCGTGAAGGCTTACGTTCCTTTTGCCGATCAGGCCAAAGCATTTCTGGTGTTCGCCGATTTGGAGGGTGAAACCCAGGCGTTCATCGTCCCCGCGGACGCGGAGGGCATCCGCGTCGGCGAGCGTGAAAAGCTGCTGGGTATTCAAGCGCTGCCCACCTTCCGCCTCGAGTTGGAAAACGTGCTCGTGCCGGAGAACGCACGACTGGCCGGAGAGGACGGAGCTGCAGTGGAACGCAGTATCGCCAATGCGCAGGTGGCGACCGCCGCCATGGCCCTTGGTTTGAGCAGGGCGGCTTTGGAATACGCCATTCCCTACGCCAAGGAACGCGAGGTCTGGGGAACGCCCATCGCGCAGAAGCAGTCGATCGCTTTCATGCTGGCAGAAATGGCGATCGAAATCGAAGCCATTCGCATGCTGGTTTGGGAAGCGGCCTGGAAATTAGACAATTCCAAGGAAGATGCCGCCAAAACCGCCTACCTGGCGCTCAGCGGTGCCTCCGACATGGCGATGATGGTGACAGACAGAGCCGTCCAGGTGCTTGGCGGGCATGGATACATCCGCGAGCATCCCGTCGAACTATGGATGCGCAACGGGCGCGGGATACCGGACTTCACCGGTTTGGCGATGGTCTGACGATCGTCGAGAAAGGAGTGTCAACCATGATTAGTTTTGAAATGCCCGAAAAGATCGAACACGCCGTCGTACTTGCCGAGACCATCGCCGAGAACATGATGCGTCCGGTCTCGCGGCACTTCGACGAAAACGAACACGAGATCCCCTGGGATTACATCGAATTCATGCACACTTCCTTGAAAGCGCTGGGTGGCGGCGGACTCACTCCCGGTAAAGAGAAGAAGGAAGGACCGCGCATTTCATTCCAGCGTATGGCGTTCCAGACCGAAATGCTCTCCTGGGGAGACGTGGGTTTGTGGCTGTGTACGCCGGGAGGCGGTTTGGGCGCCGCGGCGGTGAACGCAGCCGGCACGGACGAGCAGAAGGAGCGTTTCCTGGCGCGTCATCGCGGCGAGAAACCCGTTTTCGACGCCTTTGCACTCACCGAGCCCCACGCCGGATCGGCGATGCCGGCCGAAGTGCGCACGACGGCCGTACGCGATGGGGACGAGTGGGTCTTGAACGGAGAAAAAATCTTCATCACCGCAGGTCACAAGGCGCTGGTCGATTCGCAGGGTTTCCTGGTCGTCTGGGCCACGATCGACCCCGAGGCGAGGCGGGCCGGCGTACGACCCTTCGTCGTCGAAGCCGGGACGCCGGGCTGCAAGGTGACCAAACTGGAACACAAGCTGGGCATCCGCGCCAGCGATACGGCGTCGGTCGTACTGGATGGCTGCCGCATTCCCTTCGAGAACCTCCTGGGCAGCCCGGAAGTGGTGCAAAAGAAGAAGAGTGAGAAGGGTTTTAAAGGCGCCATGGCGACGTTCGACGCCACGCGGCCGGTCGTGGCTGCATCCGCGCTGGGCATCGCTCGGGCAACGCTGGAAAAACTGAAGGAACTGCTCGCTGAACGCGGCGTGGAGATCCGCTACGGGCTGCCTCGCAGCCGCATGACCAATCTCGAGCGTGAGATCGTCGACATGGAGGTCATGCTGCGTTCGACCTGGCTGCTGACGCTGAAAGCGATGTGGCAGATGGACGAGCGCAAGCCCAACACCCTGGCGGCTTCGATGTCCAAAGTGCGCGCCGGGGACGTGGTGGTGAAAATCACGCAGCGTGCTGTGGAGTTGCTGGGGCCGCTGGGATACACGCGCGAGTATCTGCTGGAGAAATGGTTCCGGGATGCGAAGATCAACGATCTGTACGAGGGCACCGGTCAGATCAACCGGCTGATTGTCGCCCGGCAGATCCTGGACTACACGCGTCACGAATTGAGTTAAACGGTGAGTTTGGACACTGGCCTGAGTCATTCGTCAGGCTGCTAGGCGGGAGACGATTTCCCGTTTTATAAGTCTCGTGGAATAGATTCCATGAGAGGAGTGAATGCTATGGGCTATCGAATCAGGAAAGCGGCCGTGATCGGGTCCGGAACGATGGGAGGCGGCATCGCGGCACTCTTCGCCGGATTGGGGATTCCAACGTTGCTGCTGGACATCGTCCCCAGGGAATTGACGCATGTGGAAAAAACTGCCGGCTTGACGTTGAAAGACAGGGCCGTGCGCAACCGCATCGTGGAGAACGGATGGAGGGCGGTCGTTAAAAGCCGTCCACCGGCGGTGATGAGTGAAGTTTCCAAAGAACGCATCACGCTGGGCAATTTGGAGGATGATTTCGATCGCTTGGCCGAGGTAGATTTGATCGTCGAAGCGATCGTCGAAAATTTGAAGATCAAGCAGGGTTTGTTCGAACGCATCGAAAAGGTGCGCCGCGATGATTGCATCGTCGCCAGCAACACCTCGGGATTGTTGATCCGGGACATCGCCGCAGGGCGCAGCGAGGATTTCCAGAAGCATTTCCTGGGCATGCACTTCTTCAATCCGCCTCGCTGGCTCAAGCTGCTGGAGATCATTCCGCACGAAAAGACGGACGAAGCAGTGCTTCGGGCGGTCGTGGATTTTGGCGAGGAAGTGCTGGGGAAGGGCGTGGTGATCTGCAAAGACACGCCTAACTTCATCGCCAACCGTATGTTTTCGATCACCAGCACCTACGAATTCGCCTACGCCCTGGACAACGGCTACGGCATCGAGGAGATCGATGCCATTGCCGGAGTGTTGATCGGGCGTCCCAAGACGGCGGTGTTCCGCTTGTTGGACCTGGTGGGGAACGACGTCGCCGCTCATGTTTCCACCAATCTCTACGACCTGATCCCCGATGATGAATCCCGTCAGATTCTTAAACACGAGTCGACCTCGAAGCTGATGGGCGAGATGATCGAAAGAGGTTGGTTGGGCAACAAGGCCAAAGTGGGGTTTTACAAGCGCGTCGATACAGAGGACGGCAAGAAGGAATTCTGGGTGCTCAATCCGGAAAAGATGGAACACGAACCGCCGCAGAAGCCGCGTTTCGAACTCTTCAGCGCCGCTCGCAAGATTGGAGATCTGGGGAAACGCTTCGCCTGGATCGTTTCCCAGGCCGACGCGGAAGACGCTTCGGAAGAGACGCGCAGGATGGCGCGATTCATCTGGGAGACGACGGCCAACGCGCTGGCCTATGCTTCTAGACGCGTCCCGGAGATCGCCGATCGATTCGTCGACATCGATCGGGCGCTCAAATGGGGTTTCGCCAACGAGATCGGCCCCTTCGAAATTTGGGACGCCTTGGGCGTTGAAGAGACGCTCGAGCGTCTGGAGGAGAAAGGCTTCGAAGTCGCCTCCTGGGTGAAGACCATGCTCAAGCAGGGCTGTTCAACTTTCTACCAGTACGTGGATGGTCACGCTGTTGGATTCTACGATTTACAGAAGAAGGGCTACGTTGCCTTGGAACACGACGATCGCGTTCTGCCGATTGCGGTCATCAAGAGTCGTGATGATGCGCTAATCAAGAAGAACGCCTCGGCCAGCTTGATCGACATGCAGGACAACGTGGGTTTGGTGGAATTCCACAGCACCGCCAACGCACTCGATCAGGATATTTTCGACATGCTCGAACATGCGCTCGATCTCGCCGAAGAAGGCCGCTTCGATGCCTTGGTAATCGGCAACGAGGGCCAGCACTTCTGCGCCGGGGCCAACATTATGCTGATCTGGATGGGCGCGCAGCAAGAGGCGTTCGACCAGATCGAGGCGATGATCCGCGGCATGCAGGATGGCTTGATGCGCATGCGCTACTTCCCCAAGCCGATCATCGCTGCGCCGCACGGCATGGTATTGGGCGGCGGCGCCGAAGTGGCCATGGCCTGTTCGAAACGCGTTGCGGCAGCGGAAACCTTCATCGGTCTGGTGGAGATGGGCGTTGGGGTCATACCTGCGGGTTCGGGCACGAAGGAGATGATCCGGCGGGTAATCAACCCGGTCATGCGCATTCCGGACGCCGATCCCAATTCGGTCATGCTCAAGGTTTTTCAACAGATTGCGCTGGCAAAAGTGTCCACCGGCGCCTTCGAGGCTTTCGAGATGGGATTTTTCCAACCAGGAGATCGTGTGATCATGCGGAAGGAGCATCTGCTGGCGGAAGCCAAACGCAGCGCTCTGGCGATGGTGCAGGAAGGCTACCGTCCAGCGATGCCGGAGAAGATTTACGCTGCCGGCCGGGATGTGCTGGCCTTGCTGCGTGCTGCGGTGTGGGACCTGCAGGAAGCGGGTTGGGCGTCGGAGCACGATGCACTGATCGCCGGCAAGCTGGCGCGCGTACTCTGCGGCGGTGAATGGTCTGAGCCGACGTGGGTCGACGAGCAAACAGTCCTCGACCTGGAGCGGGAGGTCTTCCTCGAACTGTGCCACGAGCCGAAAACGCAGGAGCGGCTGGCGCACATGATCGAGCACAACAAGCCGCTGCGCAATTAGAGGCGTCTGGCTGGGATTTGGATATCGACGAGTGAATGGAGCTAGGTGTCAGATTGGAGCTAAGCCCTGACATCCTAGCTGCAAGGAGAGCAATCGATGGCGAAAGAAGCGGTGCTTGTAGCTGGAGCTCGAACGGCGGTCGGTCGGGCGAAGAAGGGCGCGCTGCGAACCTTCCGCGCGGAGGACATGGCCAAGGCGGTCGTGCAGGCGGCTTGGGAGCGAGCCGGGGATTTCGACAAGGCGCTCGTGGATGACATCGTCTTGGGTTGTGCCTTTCCCGAAGGAAGCCAGGGTCTCAACATGACCCGGCAAGTGGGGTTGTACGCCGGATTTCCGGCCTCGGTTCCGGGGATGACGGTCAACCGGTTTTGTTCGTCTGGCTTGCAAACCATTGCACAGTCCTGTGAGCGGATCCTGGCCGGCGGAGCCGACATCATCATTGCCGGCGGTGTGGAAAGCATGAGCATGGTGCCGATGACGGGATTTCGTCTCAGCCCACACCCGCAGCTGGTGCTTGATATACCGGAAGCGTACATCCGCATGGGCCAGACGGCGGAGAACGTCGCCGTGAAATACAACGTCAGCCGCGAGGACATGGATGGATTTGCATTGAAGAGCCACCAAAAAGCTGCCAAAGCGCAGGACGCAGGGCTTTTCGAGGACGAAATCACGCCATTGGAGGTCGAGACCCAAAGCCTGGAAGGAATTGAGGCTGTGGTGTTCGATCAGGATGAATTGGTCCGCAGGGATACGACACTGCAGGCGCTGGCGAAGCTACGTCCTGCGTTCACCCCGGACGGTTCGGTGACGGCGGGAAATTCGTCGCCGCTTTCGGATGGTGCCGCTGCGGTCGTGGTGATGAGCGGCGAGAAGGCCAAGGAACTGGGCCTCGAACCGTGGATGCGCTACGTGGGCTATGCGGTGACCGGTGTTCCGCCGGAAATCATGGGCATCGGACCCGTAGAAGCGATCCCCAAAGTAGTGCAACGCTACGGGATAAAACTGGAAGACATTGATTTGATCGAACTCAACGAGGCCTTTGCCTCCCAAAGCCTTGCCGTGATCCGTGAGTTGGGATTAAATCCTGAAATCGTCAATGTGAACGGTGGCGCGATTGCGTTGGGCCATCCGTTGGGCGGTACAGGGGCAAAGTTGACCGTGCAGATCATGCATGAAGCGCGTCGCCGTAAGGTGAATAATGTGATGGTCACCATGTGCATCGGAGGTGGAATGGGCGCGGCAGGGGTATTCGAAAATCTGCTGGTCTAATCGCCGCTGATATCTGCAAGAAGAGAGGAGTAAACCATGCCATTGACCGTTAAAGATCTGATGGAACGTATGCCAGGCGCTTTCCTGCCCGATAAGGCGGAAGGCGTGGACGCGGTGATTCAATTTAATCTGGGCGAGGGCGGGAGCTGGGTTTGTACGATTCGCGATCAGAAGTGTTCCGTCGAAAAGGGCAGCGTCGAAGACGCCAACCTTACCGTCACGTCGGAGGCCCCGGATTACATCGACATGATCATGGGCAAACTCAATCCGATGACCGCCATCGCTACGAAGAAAGTCGTCTTGAAAGGCGATCTCAATCTGGCGATGAAGTACATGGGTCTCTTTAAACTGTCGTAAACCCCTTCGGCGGTTTATACAACGTTATCGGTACGCTTGCGCGCCGCACCTGATTCGATTCGCTGCGGTGACGTAAGTTTGTTTTAATTCACTTTATGTGGGGCGATTATCAAACTTGTTCGCTGAATGCGGGCGAAGGTGGGATCGATGTTCATGGCCCGCAACACCTCTCCGGGTCTTCCGGTGGCGCCTTCGCGAGCGCGGAGGGTCATTTCCAGTTGAATCGTGCCATCACTCTGCTTCGCTTGCAGCGTCTCGATTAACGGACGCAGATCGTAGGACTTCCCGCGCCGCTCTCGCGGCAGGGTGACTGCGTCCATCAGCGCATTGATTGCCGCCTGGATTTCGGCGATCGGAGGCGGATCATCGAGATGGACGAGGTAGGCAGCGTATTGAATCTGAGTCTGCAGCGCCGGCTGCTTTGTTTCGAGGCGCAACACTTCACGCACATGAAGACCGGGTGCTTGGGCATGGATCAATGCTTTGGCGATCGTTTTCGTTTCCACTTCTTCTTCCAGCCAGAAATCGAGCAGCTCTGCGCTGCTTGTATATCCCAGCGGCAGGGCGCTGCCGATGTTGATCCGCGGGCGTGGATTGAATCCCTGGCTATAAGCCAACGGTAGTCCGGCTCTGCGAAAGGTGCGTTCCCAGGCACGATGGATATCGAGGTGACCGGTGAAACGGAGCGGTTCCTCTTTGCAAAAGGTGAGGCGGTAGCGGTAGGCTGTCGCTTCCATGAGTATCAAGCCGGTGTGGCCAAATGGGTTTTCGCATGCGATCGCGATCGTGGTGATCTCACTTCGGGACATTCCCAGGTTTCCCCGGGATATTTACGACGCAAGTCGGCGTATTTGGGCAGAATGCCGCAGGCGAAGCAGCGTTCGCGGCAGTCGAGGCGCGTACGGCCCTCGAGACTCCAGAGGTAGTCCTCGGTGAGAAATTGTTTCTTCACGGCGGCATCGATGTGATCCCACGGAAAAGTCTCGTCGATCGGCCGTTCACGTTGGGTGTAGAAGTAGAAATTCAAACCGGCATCATCGAACGCTTGCAGCCACAGATCGTATCGAAAGTGCTCCTGCCAGGCGTCGAATTTTGCGCCAAGTTGCCAGGCGCGAAAAATTACCTTCCCCATGCGTCGGTCGCCGCGGGAAAGCCAGGCTTCGAGCAGGGTTTCTTCCGGGTTGTTCCAGTTGAGTTTCAATCCGGGTCCGCGAAGTTCGCGCTTGAGCAGCGCTTGTTTGGCTTCGATCTGGTCCGTTGCATCAACGGGAACCCATTGAAATGGGGTGTGCGGTTTGGGCACGAAAGTACTTACGCCGGCGTTCACCTGGGCACGTTTCCCGATGATGCGGCGGCCTTCTTTCAACACAGCCTTACACAAATCAACGATGGCTTGAACGTCTTCGATCGTCTCCGAGGGGTGACCGATCATGAAGTAGAGCTTAATCGTATGCCAACCGCGCGAGAAGATCTCACGTGCGGTTTCGAGAAGCTGCTCCGTGGAAACCGGCTTGTTGATGATCTCGCGCATGCGCTCCGTGGCGGCCTCGGGCGCCAGGGTAAAGCCGCTTCGCCGCGAGCTGTCCTTGAGCGACTCCATCAGCTCGGCGGAAAAGGTCTCGATTCGTAACGAAGGCAGCGACACGTTTAGGTGCCGTCCGGCGAATCGCTCGTTAATGACGCGTACCAGATCGAGAATGGGCTCGTAATCGGAGGAGGAGAGCGAAAGCAAACCGACTTCTTCGAAACCGGTTTGCGCCAGCGCTTTCTCGACGGCGTTGAGAATTTCCTCCACGGATCGCTGGCGCACCGGTCGCGTGATCATTCCGGCCTGGCAGAAACGACAGCCGCGCGTGCAGCCGCGCATGATCTCGATCGGGACGCGATTGTGAGTCACGTCGATGAAAGGCACGATGAAACGCGTCAGCGGCGGCGGGAGTTTGGGGACGATGCGCTTGAGAACCGGAATAGGTGCTTTTTCAGTCAGTGCTTCGATGTGAGAGAGGGTGCCGTCCTCGAGGTAATGCGCTTCATACAACGAAGGCACGTATACGCCCCAGATTTGCGCCAGCGCCTGCAGCAGCGTTTCCCTCGGTTTTTCCCGTGCTTTCCATTTGTTGTAGGTACGCACGATCTCGAGGATCACTTCTTCCCCTTCGCCGATCACGAAGGCGTCGATGAAGGCGGCCATCGGTTCGGGGTTGAGCGCGGCGTGGCCACCGGCGACGACCAGCGGGTGTTCCTTGGTCCGTGATTTTTGATAGAGTGGGATGCCGGCGAGATCAAGCAGGTTGAGGGTGTTGGTGTAGAGCGATTCGTACGGCAGCGAGATTCCCAGGATGTCAAAATCGGCGACGGGATGCTTACTCTCGAGGGAATAGAGCGGCAGCTCGGCCCGGCGCATGGCCGCTTCCATGTCGTTCCAGGGCAGATACACGCGCTCGGCGAGCACGTCGGCTTCGTGGTTGAGGATGTCGTAGAGAATGGCCAGACCCAGGTTGGACATACCCAGATCGTAGATGTCCGGAAAAGCCAGCGCCACGCGCGTGTCAACGGCGGACCAATCTTTGACGGTCTGATTCAACTCTCCGCCGGTGTAGCGGCCGGGCTTCTGCACCGTGGGCAGGATACGCCCCAGAAGGCGTGCGACTTCGGCTGGGTTCATGCTTGGATTGTACTCGAATCGGTAATTTGGACGAACATGGTTGGAATTGTAACACAGTGCGTTTTCTTGACATGGGGCATGTTTATTGACGCTTCGTTCGCGCACATGGTAGAATCGGCCGCGTTGCCCCCATCGTCTAGCGGTCCAGGACGCGGCCCTCTCAAGGCCGAAACCGGGGTTCGAAACCCCGTGGGGGCACCTGATAGTTAACGCGCTGGGGAAATTGACCGCTTCATTGTTTACTGCCTTCGGATGAATATCCGCAACCAGCGAATAATCTCGCTGGTGCCGGATATGTATCCGGCACCGTAATTCATCAGATTCGAATGCGCTCGTCCTCGAGACAATTTCGAGCGACTCAGTGTGTAGACAAACGCCGTTTCAGCATGTGTCAAGACTTCCATTCAGGGATTGGCAGATTCACATCTGCCGAGTATCGGTTGCGGATGAATATCCGCAACCAGCGTACACTCTCGCTGGTGCCGGATATGTATCCGGCACCAAACTTCAGCAGATTTGAATGCGCTCGTTCTCGAAACGAGTTCGAGCGAGGATTGGCAGATTCGTATCTGCCGAGTATCGGTTGCGGATGAATATCCGCAACCAACGTATACTCTCGCTGGTGCCGGATATGTATCCGGCACCGAACTTCAGCAGATTTGAATGCGTTAGTTCTCGAAACGAGTTCGAGCGAGGATTGGCAGATTCGTATCTACCGAGTATCGGTTGCGGATAAATATCCGCAATCAGCAAGAGTGTTTATATTTCCATCGATCTACCCTAGAACAAACACAGCTCCGTCTGGATGGTGTTCGATCCAGCCGATCCGGCGTCGTTGTAAGCTTCGACCGTGTAGCTGTGCGCCAGGTAATCCGGCAATGTGTCTTTGTACTGGGTGCTATTGGCGCCTAAGGTGGCGACGAGCTGGCCGTCGCGGTAGAGCTTGTAGCCATCTTCGTTCGTGGCGTTGTCTGCCCACGTCAACGTAATGCTGAATTCGCCTGCACTGCAGACGCGCCCGCTTTCCGCCAAATTGCTGGGTGCATTAGGAGGCGTTGGGGCAGTAGTCGGAGTAGCAGTGGCCAAGAGTGGCGCTGCAATCACGGGTAAGATACCGAGATCCAAATCCGGGTCGAGATCGACGACGTCCTCAGGTAACCAGCAGGCGACTCCCGTGTAGATGGGGTTGTCGATCACCAGCCAACTTTCCACATCGCCGATGCCGATTAACTCGACGATCGTACCCGCATCGATGGCGCTGACCGTGAGATAGGCCGTCCCCGGCCCCTCGAGACAGAGCGTTTGTTTATTGAGCGTTGAGGGCTGCGCGTCCTCGTCCGATATTTCCTCCGCCATCGTGATCGCGAAAGTATGTTCGGAGGCACCGGAGTCGCAACCACCACCGACGGGACGGGAGACACCATGTTGATCTCTCGCCGGACAACTGCCGCTGGCCGCGTCGATGACGGGGCTGTCCTCCAACAGGGGATGGATGGCGGTGGCGAAACTGCCGGGCAGCGTGCCGACTGCGGTTAACGCTCCCAGGTGTAAATCGGGTGTCGGGGAACCGCCGAAGGGGCAGGTGCCGTCCGTATCGAAATTGGTGCCTGTGGTGGTGTAGGGTGAAATGCCCGGGCCGCTGCTAATCTCACAGTCTTCATTGCCGTTGTACGCAATGAGCACGTTCGACACGCTGCGTACAGTCTCGGCGCCGCGAAAGGCGTTCAAGCCGTTGTAACCATTCTCTGCGATGGTGACGTATTCGAGCGTGAGTTGGCCGTCGTTGGCATTGATTCCGTTGTCTGAATTGTTGCTAATCGTGGTGTTGATGATACTCATCTCATCCCGATTTTCGATGCCGGAGTAGGCGTTGTTGGTGATGGAGGAGTCTTCAATGCGGGTGATACCGTTGTTCCACAGTCCAGGAAAATCTCGTAGATTATCCTCAATCGCGCTGTTACGCAGATTAAGGGTTCCTGAATAATCGACGAGAATGCCGCCGTGATGATTGCGCACTATGTGGCTGTTTTCGAGATTCAAAGTGCCCCGGGAGACTCTTATCCCACCGGCGACGCTGCTGTCCACGAACAAGATGCCGTTACCTTGGACGGTGACCTGGTCCAAGGTCGCCGTACCCTCTTCAATCCCCACACCGTAGTAATCATTCCCGGCGACAATTGAGTTGGATACACTGAGTATTGAAGCGGGATCGATGGTGCGTATCCCCTCGCGCGGGTGATTGGTGAAACTCGAGTTGGTAACCGTAGCGTGACCATCTGCCAATACCAATCCGGCCAGTGACCCCAATTCGCCGAAGCCGTTATTGTTGACCGTTAAACCGTCCAGCGTCGCGCCTCCCGAAAGCTGAAGGCCGCCCCAGGCGTTTCCGACGATCCGCGTGTCGGACATGTTCAAATCGCCGCGGCTGACGATGCCGTAGCCGCCGTTGTTGAACAAAGTCGAGGCGTTGATGCGCACAGATCCGGAGCTGGTCACTCCCGTCTCCTCCGCTCGCATGACGGTTACCGAGTCGAGGGTAAGCTCACTCGTACTGCCGTGGTTGATGCCGCTGGGGCTACAATCCCGCAGGGTGACGTTTTCGAAACTGGCCGTGGAAGTGTCACGCATGTTGACGCAGCTTCCCGGTGCAACACCTCCTGCGTTCTGCAGCGTGAAATCGCTGCCGCGCACATCTGCGTCTTCGCCGAGGTACAAACCCGTCCGCGTGCCGCCGGCGTCGATTATCGTGTCCGTCTCGCCCGCGCCGATCAAGCGGACATTGTTCGTTATGCGGAGTGGCTGCGTCAGGTGATACGTCCCTGCGGCGATGTTTATGGTGTGGTCGACCGAGTACACATCGTCGTAGGTATCGTACAGGCTTTCCTCCATGGCAGCAGCCTTTTCCAGAACCGACACAATTGTCTGGCAAGGATCGTCGACATAGCTGCAGGAACTGCTGTCGTCTCCGTCTGTGGCAACGTACCAAATGAAGGCGTATCCCCGACCGGTTCTTGTTTCCGGCGTGGGGGAGCTGGTTGGACGAGTACAAGCCGATAAGAAGAGAAAAGCTCCCAATATTAGAAGGATGAACGTGGAACTTCCGGTCTTGTTTTTCATATTTGTTCCTTTTCTATACGGACACATAAGTCTTCGAGCAGTATTGGTATGTACAAAACGAGCGAAACCCATTGTGAAAGTGTGGAACTTCTTGAAATATGCAGTAATTGTACCTTAAATATCATATTAGCTCATTGCGTATATCCCCTATCAGACGGAACCATTCCCCCAGGGCGCATTGCGAACTCGCCAATTTCTTTGTTTCTTGAAAATGGATTAAAATAGCGTTACTTTGAGCAAGTTCATGATCCAAACCCAGCATTACCGAGGGAAGGCTATGAAGAAAATCCGGAGGAAACCCAGTGCCGTTGTAATCGCCATCATGGTCCTCGCTGTTTCCCTGCTGGCCTGCACACTCACCGATTCAATCGGTTTTGGTCCCACTGCGATTCCAACCATCGTCGAAATCACGCCGGGAAGCAATACCATCGCCGGACGGGTGTGGCATGACCTGTGCGCCAACCCGGCGCAAGGGGAATCGCTGCCGTTCATTACTCCGGAAGGCTGTGTTATCGCCCCGGAAGGAACGGCTTTGGTCGCCAACGGGATTGTTGATGGGAATGAGATCGGCATCGAAGGGGTCGAAGTGCTTTTAGGCGAAGGCGCTTGCCCGGCTATAGGGTATCGCAGTGCACAGACCGGGCCGGATGGGTTTTACTTTTTCGCCGGCTTGTACCCGGGAACGTACTGTGTGAGTATCGACCCCGTTACGGCACTGAATTCGTCTCTGCTTCTTCCTGGACGTTGGACCGCCCCCGATTTACGTGGGAGCGACGAGATGACCAGTGTGACGGTCACGATCAACGAGACGAATTTGAGTACGGAGGTCTCTTTTGGCTGGGATTATCAAAATTTCCCGGTCTACGAGGCGCCGCCCACACCTACGTTGACCGCTACGATTTCTGCGGCAGAGCCGACCGCGACGATCACAGCGACACTTGTTGGAACCGCGACGCCGACGCTTCCTGCCGGGGATCCTCGCGCCGGATTGGGTGCGCCGACCTTTCAGGATGAATTCGCTTCCGGAGGTAATTGGCCGCTCTACGAAGACGAGCATGCGCGTTTTGAGATCGGAGAGGGGGAACTCATCATGAACGCCTTCAACCCCGATTATTGGAACAGCTGGATGTTGACCTCACCCACGATTTCAAATTTCTACTTGGAGATGGAAGCGAAAATCGGATCCTGCAGTGGTCTGGACGCCTACGGCTTGATGGCGCGTTCGCAGCTTACGGATGATGGCGCCGTCGGCTACCTGTTTGGGGTTTCCTGCGACGGGCGTTATTCTTTACGAGTCTGGGATGGATCGAAGTTTACGAAGCTGGCAAACTGGACCGTACATGCGGATCTTGCCTACGGTTCAGACCAAACCCAACGCATTGGTTTGTGGGCCGAGGGCGATACGCTGAAGCTCTACGTCAACGGCCATTTGATCACGCAGGTATCTGATTCGACGTATCCCAGTGGACGTTTCGGCGTGTTCGTGAGTTCCGCCGCGACGGCCGATATAGAAGTTCAAGTCAGCGAAGTGAGTTACTGGATTTTGCCGTAAACACAGTTACTACGTTTAATATTTTTCCGAGAGTATTTCTCTCCATTCTCTAAACGATCCTTCTTCAAGGATCGTTCTTTTTTGAATAAGTCCACGGTACTATGCAAATCTAATTTTCGGAGATTTCCGAACAAATCGAGTTGTAAGGTCGTTGCAGGGTCACACCGGCTGAGAATCAGATAGAGTGTAGATGGAAGTACTGGTAGTACTTTATCGTTAAGATTCCTTCCACAGTGGAAGAGAGCCTTGGAGTATGTTTCGAGATGAAGGTGTTGGCATGGTTGCAAGATCGGTCAGAATAAGCTTTGCGGCAATAGCGTTCAGTTTATTACTGGTCTTAACCGTCTGTGCAGCAGGAAGTGGTACGATCACGAGCCTGACAGCTTCAGATGCGCCGGACCATGGTGATTCAGTGCGTGTGAGAAGCAGCGAACGTGCAGATGGCAAGATAAACAGCTCAAATTTGTACTACACGATTATTGCACCAGACGGTGTGACCGTCGTTGCTACACATTCGACGACCATGCCCAGTATGAAAGCCGGCGATACGTATAACGACTCTTGGTCGACCTCCAATTCTTCCTTTCCCGGCGTCGGCACATACACAGTAAATCTATGCTGGAGTAATGGGGGATCACAAAATTGCGGCATCGACAGCGCCTCGACGACTTTTTATTCCGTGCCATCGTTGGGATGGTTCCTTAGTTTGGTCGCATTGGTTCTGATCGCCATCTGGGTTTGGCGGCGGAGGCATGAATTCGCCTCGGAGTTGGCATGAATTACTCCCTCATGGCGTTGGTCTTAGCGATCTATATCGTTGGCCTGCTCGCTCTGCGACACAGGCGCTATAGCCTCACGGCGTATCTGTGGGGCGCCTTCGGCATGGCCGCATTGCTGATCTTGGCGGGATGGTTGGGTGGATGGAACGAGCCCCTGGGCGCGGCGCAGGCGAACCTGCTTGAAATCGTGTGGGGCTGGTTCGGATTGGGTGTATCGACCTTGAACGGCGCCGAGCTTGTCGTGCCGGATCCCACCGGTTGGTCCGTCCTGGCCATTGGAATCGAATGTTCGACGTTGATCGAATTGTCGGTCTTTGCCGGACTACTGCTTTTTTATCCGCGTTTTCCTCCCGCCGAGCGGCTGCGTCGTTTGATCGGAGGGCTGGCAGCGACAGTGATTATCAATCTCATCCGCCTTTCGGTGATCATCGCTATGGTCGCGGCGTTGGGAAAGCCCGCTGTACCATGGGCGCATGCGGTGGTGGGACGAATGGTGTTTTTCGTGGGAATCGTGCTCGTATATTGGCGCATGTTGACCGTGCCGACGATCCGATTCGTACGCAGGGATTTGGAAGTCAGTGGCCGTGCGGTTCAATAAACGGCCGGAGAGTTCACAATGATGAATCTGGGTTGGCAGCATTTTCTACTATTTTGGGGTGTATGGATTCTCATCCCGCTCTGCGTCGATGTCTTCAAATCACTCAACGACGCCTTTCTGGTTTGGCGTCATCGCCGCCTGGCCAAACCATATCCGCCGCTGCCCCGACGCAACTTACCCAAGGTGTCGGTCATCATCCCGGCATACAACGAGCAGTTGAACATCGACCGCTGTATCACCAGCCTCAAAGCGCAGACGTATCCGCATCACCTGATCGAGATCATTGTGATCAACGATGGCTCGACGGACCGCACCGAGGAAGTGGTCAACGGGCACATCAATGGCACGGCGCATTGGAACGGCCACATTCGCCTTAACAACCGCATCATCCCGGCGCGCGAGTTCGGCGGCGTGATGACGCTGGTGCAGGGCGAGCACAAGGGAAAACCGACGGCCGTGAATCTGGGCATAGCGCAGTGCCGCGGTGAATTGATCTTCGCCGTGGACTCGGACGTCGTGCTCGAGCCGGAAGCCGTGGAACAGGCTGTCGCCGCGTTTACGGTCGATCCCAGGTTAAAGGCAGCGACGGCGCACTTGATTATCGATCCCAACTTGCTCGTCGAGGCCAACGATAAGGGCCACGTCCGACTGGACCAAGATGATTTGCCCATCCTAAAGGAACTGACTTTCAGCCAGAAATTCCTGGCTTCGGCACAGTTCTTCGAATACCTTCAAGCGTTTCGTATCGGACGCCACGCCGAAGCGGTGCGTGAGGAACTGTTTACCCTATCGGGCGCCTGCGCAATTTTCCGCCGAGATGTCATCCAGCGGATGAACGGCTATCGGGGGCGCACAGTCTCAGAAGATACGGATGCCACGCTGACTCTGCAGCGCGCCAAAGAACGTGTTGGATATCTTCCGCAGGCGCGGATTCATCTGGCTCCCGTAATTAACTGGCACGATTTGTACTCGCAACGCGTGCGTTGGCAGCGAGGGGAAATCGAAGTCATGGCCGTAAACTCAGACTTGTTGGGGAAGCGCGGTCGCTTTTGGAGCTGGACGATGCCGCGCCGGCTGCAAAACGACCATGCACTGGCGCTGCTGCGTTTGATCTGGGCCTTCCTGCTGCCTTTGTTCCCCTTTTTCGGTTATGCGCCGAGCGTAATTGCGCAAGCGGCGGCTTTAATGTATACACTGTACGTGGTCACCGACGCACTGCAGATGACGGTCGCCTGGCCGGTCTGTGCTCGCAGCGAACGTCGGCTGCTGCGCAAATCTGGGCTATTTTTGCCATTGTTGGCTTTGTATCGAACGATTGTTTACTTTTTCCGGCTGAGTGGCATATTGAAGGTATTGAGTGAAGAGCCGAAATGGACAACAAGAGGGGAATGGCTAGAAAATTTGCGCCTGCAGGAGCTGAAACGTTCCGTAGCCTGGTTGGGAGGGCTCGTAGACATCTGGGCAGAATAAACTGGAAGCGTCTCTCGAAAAAACATTTCGGGCCAGCGATGCTCGTCACGCTGGCTCTGTTCGTGTTGTTGGTAGGCGTCTGGTCTAAAGGCTATCCCATCGGCACTGATGCCTGGGGACATATCGCCAAAGCGGAATACTTGGCCGGCCAGATTCGCGCCGATGGATTGGGCGCATTTTTTTCCACAAGCTGGATGCCCAACTGGTATATGGGCGATGCATTCCGTACCTTTTATCCCCCGCTTACGACGTTGGTGCTTACGCCCATTGCCTATTTCACGCATGATCCCGGCCTGACCCATAAGTTGTTCGCCACGCTGGTGACGCTGGCCTTCACGCTGCTTTGCTATGGTTCGCTGAACCGAATGAGTGCATCGTGGCCTGCCGCTTTGGGAACGACTCTGGCGATGTGGGCGCCGTATCAGCTGCGAACCTTATTTTTCGAGGGAAACTACCCGCGTGTGCTGGCGTTGCTCGCTTTGCCTGTAATTGCCCTTTTTTCACAGCGGCTGTTGGACGGATCGCGCCCGAAGATGCCGAGTGTGATTGTGTTGAGCCTCTGTTGGGCCTGGGCAATCCTCGCCCACCCGCAGCAGGCGCTCATTTTTGCCATCGGTTTCGTATTTTACATCGTACTGCGACTGTTTATCGATGCGGATATCCCGCTGAATTGGGGGGCATGGTGGGCCTTGGGGGTGGTTGCCGGTGCGCTTCTCGTGGCGCCCTGGATCCTGCCTGCCTACGGTCGTGGGGAGATTCCCCAGGTCCCCTATTTACCGCAGGAAAAGGTGACGTTGTTTTCCACGTCGCTCGATTCTATCCTGCCGGCGGCCGACATCACCGGCGGGCAGATCCTCTTTGGCTTTGGCACGATCATCATGGCATTGTTGGCTGCCACTGCGAGACCGGATAAGAATCGCAGCGCCTGGGTTTTCGCGGGGATCATCTCGATATGGCTATCGTTTGGGTCGAAGGGAGTGTTGTTCAATTTACTGCCATTAAGCGGCCAATTACTGCCGGAACGCTTCCTCAACTTTGCAACCTTCGCCCTGGCGATCGGCGCCTCCGGTCTTGTACCGATTGGTAATCGTGCCCGTTGGGCGCGTGTACTTGTCGTCGTTGGAGCCGTCTTCATCGATCTCTTCCCCGGGTTGGGCTTGATTGGCAATCATCCCTATCCAGCGCAGCAAGCACTTCTATCTGATATTGATTGCCCGGAAAGTCACAGCGATTGCCGCATTGCTTTGTTGACCTACCCCGAACCGGATGCGCTGGAGGTTTATTTTGCCGCTCAGGACGAGCGTTTAATCAACGGTTGGGCGTTGGAAAACACGCCGCATCACAGGGCATTGCGGCGCGTACTCAGTGCGACGGAATGGAGTCCGGACTATCTGCAGCACCTTCTTTCGCTGTGGAACGTTGGTGTTGCGGTGGTTGGCGGCGAGGGATCGGGAACTGTAGCAGCACAATCCGCCCTGGAGGAGATCGGGTTTGAATTTCAGCAGGCCAGCGGGATCTACGAGATCTGGGTCGATGCACAACCGTCGGGAATGCTGCAGCGAATTCCGCAGCAACGCATGCTCTTGCTCGGCGATCGATTGCCGCCGTTTTTGATGACCTATCCATTCGCAGAGGAAGCCCGGGAAGTGAATCTTTCACGTCTCACGTCCGCTGAAATGCAGGCGTACGCAGCGATTGGTTTATACCGCTTTGAACGTTCGACGAATGCAATCAGCGAAGACGAAGTTCACATGATCGAGTACCTTGAAAATGGAGGGCGTCTGATACTGGAATTGAGCGGCATGGAGGAAGTTTTCGGCCGTATGTTGGATTTGCTCGGTGTGAAAGTGCTGCGTCTTTCCTTTCCGGAGACGATGCGTGTGCGCTGGGCCGATGAACTCGCCGGTTTGCCGGAAGCTCTGCCTCTGGACGTCGTGGCCCCGCAGGGATGGTCCGGCGCGATCTATCAGGGACTCGATACCGTTTATGGAGAGGTAGAATTCGATGAGGAATGGTATCCCATCCTGGGCTACAAGGATATTGGAGACGGACGCGCCTGGTTTATCGGTTTGAACCTTCTCTATTACGCGCAACTTCGAGGCAATAACGAGATGGCAGCTGTGATCCGAGATCTAACCCTCGAGGGGTTAGCGGTCAACCAAAACGTTGACGTAGACCCCTTAGCTTATTCGAATTTCGAGGCGCACGGCAGCGCTCTTAGCTTCGACACAGATCTGGACACGCCGCTAGAGCAGGTTCTGGTCTCCTACACGTATTCGCCTCGCTGGCGGGCAAGCGTTGATGGTGAGGAGACTCCAGTGACGGTATATGAAAATCTCATTCAGCTTTCGCTTCCCGCAGGGAAACATGAAATTCGCATTCAGCATCGGCCCTTCGGCACGATTTGGCCGATCTTGGGGTGGATCGTCAGTATTGTTGGAATGGGTGCCTTGGCTGCGGCCACGATTGTGGAACGCCGCACTTTCGTTCCCATTTTGGAAGAGACCGTTTCTTCTCGAAAGGATAAAATAGGGCAATATGCACCCTGCGCGACTTGCGGTTTCCTTTTTGCCCGACTGGGACCACCCACACCGATCACCTATCCATTCCAGACCGTCGACTGCCCAATTTGCGGTTTGCGTATGAATGATGAAGGTTTTCAACCCGGTGAAGAACCGTCCCTGGAAGAACGGAAGCAAAAGTTGTCCGATTGGCTTTACGAGCACGAATACGATCCACAAACAGTCCATGAAAAGTGGGGGTTTAAAGAAGGAGATTTCTTTGGAGATTCAGGCGACACATTGCGGTTGGAGTTTCCCTCCGCTTGGGAGGAAGTAGATGAGTGATAAGATATTAATTGTTGACGATACCACGGAGCTGCTCTTTTTCCTGGATTACATATTCCAACGCAATGGATTTGAGGTCGTGACTGCCGCAAACGGAAAGGAAGCGATCCGGCTTGCTAAAGAGACGAATCCCGATGTGCTTTTGGTCGATGTGATGATGCCGGGGATCGATGGGTTGGAGGTGTGCAGGCAGTTGCGCCAGAATGCTGATATGCATGAGCTTCCCATTCTGTTATATTCTGCAGCGGTAGGAGAGGAGATTCGCCAAAGGGCGCTCGAGGCGGGTGCGAATGAGTTCTTGGGCAAAACGATGAATCACGAAGAACTGGTTACGAAGGTGCGCAACTGGCTTGCCTCGGAAACTTGATCGCTTGCATTAGTAGGGCATTTCCGCAAGGCGTAAGGCATTTCATCTCGCTGACGTAGCGAAGACAAACCTGAACTGGCCGGCAAATCACACGTTTTAATCCACAGACGCTCACGAGATCGTGAGCGTTTTTTGTGTGATCGCTTTCATTCGAAAAGGTAGGCGAGGGCATCGCGAGCTGGCCAGGGCAGGGTGGTGGGTACTCCCGCAGTGCGCATAGCCACTTCCTTGCCTTCAACGACCTGACCGATCACGAATGCACATACACCGACGGCTTCGATGGCCGCCAGTACGTCATCCGTTGCTTGCGGATGCACGGTGAGTAGGAGCGCACCGGAAGCGATGGCCTCCAACGGATTCACGCCCAGCGCGCTGCAGACGGCTTGCGATTCTGAGGGGATGTATATCGCTTCACTTTCCAGCAGCATACCCACTTTCGACGCAGCACCCAGTTCCCACACACCAGTGCAGAGGCCCCCTTCGGTGGGATCGTGCATTGCGCTGACTCCTCCGCAGCGAGCAGCGGCCAGGGCTTCCGGAACGACGCTGATGCCAGGATCATAAAGGAAATTTTGTGCCCGGGTCAGAAGGTCATCCGGCAGCGATTTAAGCTTATCTGCAAAGTCATTGGCGAGGATGCAGGTCGCCTCGATGGGAACCCCTTTGGTAAGCACCAGCGTATCTCCAGGACGAGCGCCCTGCGGCGTGATCAAGCGTTCACGTTCGACTTCCCCTATCATGGTGCCGATCACGATGCAGCGATCGATTCCCGCCGTGATTTCCGTGTGCCCGCCGACGAGCGCTGCGCCGATACTCTGGCAGGCTGCGTCGATTTGATCCAGGATCTCAGCGATCTGGGTTTCATCGAATCTATCCTCGGGCAGGAGCAGCGTGGCGAGGAACCACTTAGGCTGCGCGCCCGTCGTAGCGACGTCGTTGGCGTTGACGTGCACAACGTACCAGCCGATGTTGTCCGCGGTGAAAGTGATCGGATCGGATTTCAGCACCAAGGCGCGCTCTCCGAATTCGACCACCGCACAATCCAGACCAATTCCGGGTCCCAGGATTACGTTAGCATCCGCTGGAGTGAGCTGCTGCAGCAGTCTGGACAACACTTGTGAGGGGAGTTTTCCAATGGGGAATTTGGCCATGGCGGGCACGCTTTCCTAGTGAAAGAGCCGCCCAATTGGACGGCTCTCTCGTTGGCTGCGGCATCCTTACTCATCACAGAGGAGGGATGCCGCAGCGTTTAGTTTGCCACTATTACTCATGGGCACCACCTCCTCTATACAGAGATAGCGAAGGGGAACAGAAGTTATCAATTTCGATAAA
>Ga0315534_1000316_pt1 | contig 32575 bp, 27 predicted proteins | sample SalMarSW160240MG_FD_203094 | JGI IMG/M metagenome (GOLD analysis project Ga0315534, IMG submission 203094) | Salt marsh sediment microbial communities from the Plum Island Ecosystem LTER, Massachusetts, United States - Salt Marsh Sediment SW1602-40 ...
CCACCTTGCCAACACCGACAATAACTCCGACATTCACACCGACACCTTCGGGCACGCCCACCATTACGGCCACGTTCACGGCCAGCGCTACGCCAACGGTATCCTCAACCCCGACCGTTACTCCCACCTTCACACCGACCGCCACGCCGCTGCCGCCTCTGGCCATCGTGATCCAGACCGGCGATCTGGGGGGATACCTGCGGGACGCCCCCGCGGGCGATATCACAGGATTCCTGCGGGACGGTGACGAGGTGCGTATCATTGGCGATCCCGTCGAGGTAAACGGCGTACTGTGGTGGCCCGTGCGTACAGCCGACGGCAGTGTAGGGTGGCTGCATGGAGCCCTGATCGCGACGGCGACGGCGACGTTGTCGATAAACCCCACAGCTACACCCTCCCCAACGCCGTAACCCAGCCCTGGATTCAACGTCTCCGGCCAGAAAATACGCTTATCGGCGTCGATCAGAACCGAGAGGCAAAAGGATGCTTGGTGCTGATCGTACGCGCAACACAAGGTTTAGGACTTCAAGGGTATTCAGGGAAGCTCATTTTTAGGTAAAATCGGGAGTTGGCATGAGGGGTGCGTAGGTTGATCCCCAAGGAGTGAATGTTGAGTATCGTGTCGGCCATACAAGATTTCCGCCGGGCACGGCGGAGTGCATCCATGGAACAAATCATCGCCCGATTCACCGGAAGATCGGCCGACCTGCTTTCGTACGACGAAGTTCGCAAGAAACTGCGTGCGGTCGAGGAAGCCGGGGAAAAATTGCGAGACATTCCCCTCGATGCGATTGTCGGCAGCGTTGATCGCTATTCCGATTTCACGCGCAGTTTCCTGCCCCGCCACGACAGCGATGAAGATCGCTGGACTCGGGTCCAAGTAGCAGTCAACGAGCCCACGGGGGTGCCGCCCATCGAAGTGTATCAGATCGGTGAGGTGTATTTCGTACGCGACGGCAACCACCGCGTGTCCGTCGCGCGCCAATTGGGAGCCGACCACATCCAGGCGTACGTAACCGAGGTGAACACCAAAGTCCCGCTCTCTCCGGATGATCAGCCCGACGATCTCATTCTCAAGGCCGAATACGCAAAATTTCTTACACACACCAAGATCGATCGCCTGCTTCCCGACGTGAACTTGATCCTTACCGTTCCCGGCCAGTATCGCCGCCTCGAAGAACACATTCAGGTCCATCATTATTTCATGGGCCTGGACGAGCAGCGCGACGTTCCCTATAGCGAAGCTGTCGTCCATTGGTACGAAGAATACTACCTGCCGATTGTGGAGATCATTCGCGAGCGGGGCATCCTGCGAGAATTCCCGGGACGCACGGAAACGGACTTGTATCTGTGGATCTCCGAACACCGGGCCATTCTGACCGAAAACCTCGGGCAAGAAATCCGTGCGGAGATCGCCGCGGAAGATCTGATGGAAAACCTGGGCTCGCAAGCCAAAAGCGTCTTCGCCAGGTTACTGAACAAAATACGCGGCTTGATCACCATTGAAGGACCGCGCTTTCGTTTAAAACCGGAGTTGCGCCGTGACAGGTTTTTAGAAAAGGGTGATGTGGGTTCGTTGTTCACCGACATTTTGGTGGGCATCGGCGGCAGTGACAATCAATGGAACGCCTTGGGGCAGGCGCTGCATGTGGCAAAACGGGAAAATGCGCGCCTTAATGGACTGCATGTACTCCCTACCGAGCAAGGATTGCAAAGTGAGGCGGCTCAGGCGGTCCGTCGAACATTCAACCAACGCTGTACACAGGCAGGGATCGAAGGAACGCTCAACTTCAGTGTCGGTGACGTTTCGGAAAGACTGCGCGAACGATCTCGTTTCAACGATCTCGTGATCGTCAATCTGGCCTATCCCCCCGAGCCTAGTCCAACTTCAAGGCTGAGCTCCGGTTTCAGCAAACTCATCCGCAATTGTCCGAGACCGATCTTGGCCGTACCCAGGGTAGTCTCCACATTGAACCGCGGGTTATTGGCGTATGACGGAAGCCCCAAAGCGGATGAAGCATTGTTCGTTAGCGCCTACCTGGCATTGCGCTGGAAAATCCCCATCTCGGTCATCGTCGTTGACGATGGGAAAATCGAGAGCGGCAAGACGATGCACCGCGTCCAAACGTACCTAAAACACCAGCAAGTGCATGCCCACTACGTGATGGAGGTGGGCGCTGTTGCGGATGCGGTTCTGCGCACCGCCGGGGAGGATCACAGCGAACTGATCGTCATGGGAGGATACGGTGCTGCACCCGTCAAGGAAGTCATGCTTGGCAGCGTCGTCGATCAGGTTCTGCGTGAAAGCCGAATTCCAATATTGATCTGTCGTTGATGCGTCGATCCGACCGACTCGCTGCGTATTTCGTTCAAATACCCTTCGCAATTCAAGCCCGGCGAACGAAGCGGGTCCCGAAAAGAGGTTCATCGATCGTGCCAATCCGGAATTGCAAGACTCACTTCTTCGAGGCGCTGATAATCTGCGCAGCTGCTTTGGTGGGCTGTTCTTCTAGATTATCCCAAGCAGCATCTCGGAATATCGAAACCCTGCTGACTCCACTTACCGAACTAACGCCCATCGAACTCCACGATGATGAGAAATTACGTATCGTAGTTACGACCAACATTGTCTCCGATGTGGTGCAAAACGTGGGCGGAGAAGCAATCGAAGTGGTCACGCTCATCCCTGCCGGAGCTGACCCGCATACCTTTCAGGCCTCTCCGGGAGACCTGCGCGCCATGACCCACGCGCATGCGATATTAATCAACGGCGCCGGCCTGGAAGAATTCCTCTATCAAACACTTGCGCAGGTTTCGGATGAGGTGCCCGTCATTTCTATTTCGGAAGGCATCGAACTGCGGCAATTTCAAGCCGATCAAGATACTGATGCACATGACGGCGGACACCAAGCGGGCGCCGATCCACATGTCTGGTTCGATCCGCGAAACGTCATGGTTTGGACGGAAAACGCCGCAGTGCTTCTCGGCGCTTTGGATGCAGAGAATCAAGCCTTCTACACCGAGAACGCACGCCAGTATGTCGAGGCCTTGGCGGCGCTGCACGAGTGGATCGTTGATAAGGTTGTGGAAGTCCCGGAAGGGAATCGAAAATTAATCACCGATCACTTGGTCTTTGGTTACTTCGCCCAGCGCTACGGTTTCGAGATGCTTGGTGCGGTAATCCCAGCTTACAGCTCGGCTGCGGAACCCTCCGCACAAGACCTGGCCGAACTGAATGATATGATTCAGCGCGAAGAAGTTCCGGCCATTTTTGTGGGCAATCAGTCCAACCCGCAATTGAGCGCGTTAATCGCCGAGGACACCGAAGTCGAGTTGGTTCCGCTTTACACCGGCTCCCTCGGCGAACCAGGCGGACCGGCGGATACCTACCTGCGATTCATGCAGTATGATGTAAACGCCATCGTCCAGGCATTAGCGGAGTGAGGTTTGCATGGCACAATTGATCACACGGCCACCCAGCCACAATCTAGAAGCACCGGCGTTGTCCATGGAAGCGGTACACCTCGAATATGACGGCAATGCAGTCCTGAGCAGCGTGACGGCCAAAATTCAATCCGGGGAACTCGTCGCCATCGTCGGCCCCAACGGGGCCGGCAAAACCACGCTCTTAAAAATCGTGGCCGGTATTTTGAAGCCCGATAAGGGCAGCGTACACGTTTTCGGCCATAGACCCGGTGGACACGTTTGCATCGCCTACGTGCCGCAACGCAGTCAGGTGGATTGGTCTTTCCCCGTGAATGTGGCCGAGGTGGTCATGATGGGCCGCATTCGCAAGATCGGTCCCTTCCGCTGGCCAAGCAAGGACGATTGGCAGTTTGTTCGCCAGGCGCTGCAGCGAGTCGGCATGACGCAGTATGCCGATCGGCAAATTGGCGAACTGTCCGGCGGCCAGCAGCAGCGAGTCTTCCTGGCACAGGCACTTGCGCAGGAAGCGGAAATCATCTTGCTCGACGAACCCTTCACCGGTCTCGATATTTCCAGCCAGGAAGTAATCATATCCATGCTGCAGGAATTGAAAGAGAGCAGTGTGGCCATACTCGTTTCGACACACGATCTCAGTCTGGCGAACGAACGCTTCGACAAAGTGATGTTACTCAACCGCCGTCTGATCGCTTTCGGGGCGCCCGGTGAAGTATTCATCCGTTCGCATTTGCTGGAAGCTTACGGAGGGCACGTTCACGATCTGCCGCAAGCGGGAGGGACGATGGTGCTTGCAGAACCTTGTTGCGGCGAAGATCCGGAGGTGGATCGTGGCTGAATGGATGCAGTGGCTGATCGAACCTTTTCGCTACGAATTCATGTTGCGCGGCCTTTGGGCTTCCATGATCGTCGGTGTGGTCTGTCCGATTCTGGGAACGTATGTCGTTCTGCGCGGAATGGCCTTCATGGGGGATGCGCTGGCGCACATCATTCTGCCGGGAGTGGTCATCGCCTTCATGCTTGGGTGGCCGCTTCCCATCGGAGCGCTCATCATCGGCGTCGTTGCCGCATTGGCGATCGGCGCCATCGGGCGGCGCGCCGACATTAAAGAAGACGCTGCGATCGGGGTGGTCTTCGCCGGAGCCTTTGCGCTCGGCGTGGCCTTGATTTCGGCACAGCGAAGCTACGCCGTCGACCTTGCCCACATCCTGTTTGGCAACTTGTTGGGCGTCTCGAATGCGGACATATACCTGATGCTTGGCTTGGGCGTGGTCGTCCTGTTGGCGATCTTCACCTTTTACAAGGAATTTCTGGTGCTTTCCTTCGATCCCGTTCTAGCGGCGACGCTGCGCCTCCCCGTGACCTTTCTGCAAAACCTGCTCCTGGTGTTGTTGGCCATCGTGATCGTTATCTCACTCCAAGCGGTAGGCGTTGCCCTGGTTTTGGCCATGCTCGTCACGCCCGCCTCAGCTGCCTTCTTACTCGCACGCCGTCTGCCGGTGATGATGCTGCTTTCTGCGGGAATCGGTGTGCTCTCCTCGTTGGTGGGTTTGTATCTCTCGTATTACGCGGACATCGTCTCCGGATCGGCAATCGTACTGGTGGCGACGCTTTTCTTCGGCATGGTCTTCTTATTTGCTCCCCGCAAGGGCATGATTTCAAGTTTGCTGAGACGAAATCATGGCTGAAAATACCGCGGTGGTTCTTCCAACGTAACCCCAACGCGTACATGCTGTTCACCTAAAAATGCCCTCTATACAATCCCGGGTCCGAAGGGAAATTCGCGGCCGCCACGCAATTGTCCGTGCAACCTTACCCTTGGGTCATTTTGCAACCTTCCCCGAAGGGTTTATCATTGGGAACATGTTTCGAGTGCGCGATCGCTACCCATTGGATTCGATCGACTGGGTGATTTTCAGCACACGTGGTTTATTCCTCACCGCGCTGCCGCTGGTCGCCGGATTCAGCACGATTCTCTCCGAACCACTGATACTCCTGTTCGCTGTCTGGCTGCTTTTCATGTTGCTGACCAGCCTGCTTCGGGTCGGTGGTTGGCGGCCTCGTTGGCTTGAAGCCGTCGCCGCGGCGATCGAGACAGGTTTCGCGGTGAGTTGCATCGTCCTATCCGGGAGGTTGGACAGTCCACTTTGGTGGAGCCTATTGATCGGTTCCACGCGAGTCGCACTGGCGTACGGTCTCATGCCGGCTTTCGCGATGACGGTTTCAGGTCTGTTGGCCTACGTCGTCGAGAGTGTGGTGACGGATTCGTTTATCGCGCAAGATTGGCCCATTCTGGCGATACTCGGAATATTTAATTTAATCTGCACTTATATTCTGGGCTTGCTTGCCAGGCGAGTTCACTCGATTGCCGAGCAAATCGGCCACGAAGAAGGGTTAAGCTTGAGCCAAGTGCGGGAGCGGGAACGCGAACGCGCGCGGGCGGTCTTCTCGATGGCGGCGGAATTGAGTTCGACTCTGAATTACGAGCGCGTTCTGGACATGGCCCTCGACATCAGCGCCCAGTCCCTGGCCGACATCGACTCCGAGACGACGGATTTGGTCAGCGCGCTGCTGTTATTCACGAACGGGGAAATGCACATCGCCTCCGATCGTGGTTTAACGCACGCCGATCGCCGCATCACTTTTCCGGGGGAGCAAGGCGTCCTGGATCTCACCTTGATCAGCGGGGAACCGCGCCTGACCCGCAACCCGAGCGAAGATCCGGAACTGCAGCGATTGGTCGGCCTGCACGGCCGCCAGGTAGTTCTGAGCATTCCGCTTTCAGCGGGATTGGAGACCTACGGCGTGCTTCTCTTTGCGCACCGCGAACCCCATTACTTCAACGCAGAGCGAGTCGAAATCCTCTGGGCCATCGCGCAACAAGCGATGATTGCACTCCAGAACGCACGTCTTTACCGGGACCTGGAGCAGGAGAAGGAACGCATTACGGAAATCCAGGAAGAGGCACGAAGAAAATTGGCGCGAGATCTACACGACGGTCCGACGCAAACCATCGCTGCCATCGCCATGCGGGTCAACTTCGCCCGTCGTTTGATGGAGCGCGATCCCCAAGCCGCCTCCGATGAACTCTACAAAGTGGAGGACATGGCGCGGCGCACGACGAAGGAAATCCGGCACATGCTCTTCACACTGCGACCCCTGATCCTCGAATCACAGGGAATGGTCGCGGCCCTGATGCAATTGGCAGAGAAAATGCACGAGACGCATGGTCAGAACATCATCATTACCGCGGATTCCGATGTGGCCGAAGACATGGAGATGGCCGGACAGGGGGTTGTGTTCTACATCGCCGAAGAGGCGATCAACAATGCCCGCAAGCATGCGGAGGCGGAGCACATCTGGGTGCGTCTCGAGCGGCGTGAAGACATGTTCGTGCTTGAAGTGGAGGACGACGGCGTGGGTTTCAACGTGGGCGCCGTTGACGCCAATTACGAACAACGCGGCAGCCTGGGAATCGTCAACATGCGCGAACGAGCCGAATTGGTCAACGGCGTGCTGCACATCGAGTCCGCCGAAGGCCGGGGCACTTGCATCACCGTCTACGTGCCGCTGACCGACGAAAGCGCCGAACGCCTGCATAAACCGGGTTTCGTTTACTGAACGCTTGTGGGCAACGGCGATGCTCCAGAATTAAAAAAATCCGTACGCCGCAGCCGGGTAAGATCTCAAACGCTGCGCACGTCTAATCTGTGGAAAACTACGTCGTGCGGCACGATGCGAAATTGGATTTATAGAAAATTTGTAGATCTGACTGGTATGCTGTAGATATTTACCCTACTACGATCGATAAAGCGAGGCACGAATGCAGAAGGAAAAAGTCATAATCATCGGATCGGGTCCTGCGGGCCTGACTGCGGCGCTTTACACGGCGCGAGCCAGATTGGATCCCCTCGTAATTGCCGGCAACTTATTGGGCGGCCAGATTTCACTCACCAGCGAAGTTGAGAATTATCCCGGGTTTCCCGAGGGCACCACAGGACCGGAATTGGGGGAACTCATGCAGAAACAAGCCGAGCGTTTCGGAGCACGCTTCGTGATGGACGAGGTAACCGAAGTCGATTTCAACCAGGGCTCCCCTTTTCGCATAAAAACGCTCGAAGATGAGTATGAGGCTGAAGCGGTCATCGTTTGCGTAGGCGCTTCACCCAAACGACTTGGCGTGCCCGGAGAAGAAGAGATGATCGGGCGCGGGGTATCATTCTGTGCGACCTGCGACGGTTTTTTCTTCCGCGAGAAAGATGTCGTCGTGGTTGGCGGGGGAGATAGCGCCTTAGAAGAAGGTTTGTTCCTCACCCGTTTCGCGGATCGAGTGCGCATCATCCACCGGCGCGACGAGCTTCGTGCAGGCGAGGCCTTGAAACGGCGTGCTTTCGCAAACGAAAAAATCAGCTTCGTCTGGGACACGGTGGTCGAGGAAATTCAAGGCAACGGCAAGGTGCAAAAAGTGCTTGTGCGCAACGTGAAATCGGACGCCACAAGCGAGCTGGAAACGGACGGCGTCTTCATATTCATCGGCCATTATCCCAACTCCGATCTCTTCAAGGGCCAGGTGAAGATGGACGATGTTGGATATCTGCTCACCGACGAGCGCATGATGACCAGCGTTCCGGGTGTGTTTGCCGCGGGCGAGATTCAAGACCCCGTATTTCGCCAGATCGCCACATCAGTCGGACAGGGCTGCGCGGCAGCGATGATGACCGAACGCTGGCTCGAAGCGCAGGAGTGATCCCGGCGTCAGAATCCTGCGAAGGCCTTCCACTCAAATCCCCATTCTACGTTTCAGGATCGGCAGCATCGCGCGCATTGCATTGGCGCGGTGACTGACACGATTCTTCTGCCGCACACGCAATTCTGCCATCGTCTGGTCTGTGTCTTGCACCAAAAATATGGGATCGTATCCGAAACCGTGCTCGCCCCGCTCAGCCGGGATGATCTCGCCCGGACATGTCCCCGTGGCGATATCGATCGAACCCGCAGGGCTCGCCAGCGCTAGAGTGCAGCAAAAATGAGCCCGCCACGGTCTCGGGTGGGTTTCCAGCAAGCGGAGCAGAAAGCGTCTCCGATCGGCGTCCGACTTGCAGGATCCGGCGAAGCGTGCGGAGTATTTGCCAGGCGCGCCTTGCAACGCATCGACTTCCAATCCGCTGTCGTCGGCGAGTGCGTAAAGATCCGCCTCGTGCGCAAAAGCGGATGCTTTCAGGATGGCGTTGGCGGCGTAGTCCTCGCCAGTTTCTTCCACATGCAAGTCGAGACCGAGGGCTGCAGGTTCAACAAGCGAAAGAGACAAATGTTCAAGCAGTGCGTGCAATTCGCGCAGCTTTCCGGGATTGTTGCTTGCGATCAAAAGAGATGACATGTGCCGAACTCCAGAACTTATGGCTACTCGAACAGTACCAAATCCCCATATATGGGGGTTATTATAATCCCAAACCCCATAGATGGGGTATATTTCACAAAAAATGCTTCGTTATGTTTAGTATAAGCGCGATGGCTTGACCTCGATTGCTACTTATGTTATAATGCGGGAGCTTTTTTGGTATTTCGTTTGCAGGTGGTGCACAACTGAACCTACGTCATCCGTTGCGGCTTAATGTCGGGTTCTTACTGAATGAGAGCATCGGCTGCAGCCGCGACGTTGAATATAGCGTCGACAGTGTCCAACTCGGCGAAGACTTGAAGGTGAATGCGCTTCAAGGTTCACTCACCCTCACGCGAACGAGTTTGGGAATATTGGTTGAAGGGTCAATGCAGGGGAAATTGCGTCTCGAATGCGTACGCTGTTTGAGTGCTTTCGATCAAAATCTCACCGGCCTCTTCGAGGATCTTTTCATCTACCCTGCCAGTCGAGCGGAAGATCCTTTGCTCGCCATACCCGCAACCGCCATTCTCGATCTGACACCCGTTTTGCGTGAGTATCTATTGTTGGACATTCCTATTCAACCGCTTTGTCGTCCGGATTGCAAGGGCCTCTGCCCAATTTGTGGAGAATTAATTACCGACAAGAAATGCGATCATCACCAAGACGAGATCGACCCACGCCTTGAAGTGTTGAAAGCGCTGTTGCCAAAGTCATAAACGACGCAAGGTTGTTCCGACACACATCTAGCCGATAAGTTCGTCTCCTGTACTGCCGCCAGGAGGGCACCCATGAGCGTATCAAAGGATCGGTGGGAAAAACGAGAAGCCTTCGCCGCTCTGCTTGAAAAGGGGGATTTTCAGGGATACATCACCATGCGCGATATCTTCCGCGTCTTTCCCGAAGCCGAGGACATCGAAGAGCGCATCGAGCGCTTGCAAGCCTTTTTCCAAGGTGCAGGCATCGAAGTATTCGAAGAACAGTCCCAAATTCCAGAGCACCTACAACACGAAGCCCCTTTAGACGGCAATCACGGTATTGATCTCAGCGCGATCTCGAGTGACGACACCGTGGGGCTGTATTTAAAGGAAATGGCACGCGTTCCGCTTCTCAACACGGAGGAAGAGGTCGACCTGGCCAAACGCATCGAGCGGGGAAACGAAGCCGAAGAGCGCTTGATAAAATCCAACGGAAAATGCAGCGCTAAAAAACGCGCCGAACTCCAGGGGTTCGTTCAGGATGCTCTGGCCGCCCGTGATCACCTGATTAAAGCCAACACGCGCCTCGTCGTCAGTATCGCCAAACGATACATGGGTCGCGGTGTGCCGTTTCTCGATCTGATCCAGGAAGGCAATCTCGGCTTGATGAAGGCCGTGGAAAAATTCGATTACCACCGCGGCTACCGCTTCAGCACCTACGCAACCTGGTGGATTCGCCAAACGATCACCCGCGCTATTGCAGATCAAGGGCGCACGATTCGAGTCCCCGTCCACATGTCCGATCGTATCCGGCGATTGTACAAAGTGGCCCGCCAGCTCGAACAGGAGCTGGGGCGAAAGCCCTCCCCCGAGGAAATCGCCCGAGTGCTCGACGTCGACCCTCGCAAGGTCCAATGGATGATGCGAGTCTCATGGCGACCGCTCTCCCTGGAAAGTCCGGTTGGAGAGGAAGAAGACACAGAACTCGGTTCCTTCGTCGAGGACGATACAACCCCAACACCGACACAAAGCGCATATCAAAACTTGCTGCACGAGAAGGTCGAGGAAGTCCTCAGCACACTCAGCCCGCGCGAAGCACGCATCCTGCGACTTCGCTTCGGCTTACACAACGGCAGACCCTACACACTGGAAGAAGTAGGCCAGAAATTCGGCTTGACGCGAGAACGTATCCGCCAAATCGAGGGGAAAGCCTTACGCAGGTTGCGGCACCCCCGTCGCTCACGCCAACTGCGAGATTACTTGAGCTGACAAGCGGCTCGCAACCGACAGCAAGCATATAATTTACAGCGACCCTGCCTTCCGAGCGAATTCATAGGCAGGGTCGTTTCTCTTTAATGGTCCCGGATCGGTTGGCTTTCTCGATTCCAATCTCGTCCGCAACTATAATTGTGTCCCGATTTCACGACTCAATCGACGATACCGCCGCTCACACCCGAAATTGCTTTCCACCGAGATTCTCGGGCCGGCGGCATAAAAACCACAGCGAATCCTTTTGCCGGTACGCCAGTTCGTACACCTTCTCGTCCGCAGACATCACCAGGAAGTGGACTTCCTCGTCCTGCTCCCAGCGTCGCCCAAGCGAGGCGATGCGTATGCGCGTATCCTTCCACACAAATGCCAGGGGACGAATCGACCCGTCGGTTTCAAATTTCGCTTCGACAGCGATGGGAAGACTCATCCCAGCTCCTCCAGGTAAGCGCACAACAAACGCAATGCCGCCGTGGCGGATTGCGCTTTGTTCGCCGCACGGTCGCCGTCCCAGATATGGCGTTCTACACGTGTCCCCATCGGTCCGCTTACGGCAACGAAGGTCAATCCAAGCGGCTTTTCTTCCGTTCCGCCGCCCGGTCCGGCGATCCCCGTCACGGACAACCCGATGTCGGCATCCAGTACGCGCTGAGCGCCCTGCGCCATCTGTCGTGCGGTTTCCTCACTGACCGCGCCGTCTCGATCGAGCACTTCCTGACTCACGCCCAACAGCCGCATCTTGGTTTTGTTGGCGTAGGCCACGATGCCGCCCAAGAAATAATCGGATGACCCGGGCACGTTCGTGATGCGATGTGCGATCAAACCCGCCGTACAGGACTCGGCAGTCGCCAGGGTCAACTTGCGCCGCCGCAAACCCTCTCCGATCAGGCTTTCCAGGCCGCTTTCCTTCAACTCGCCCCGATCCTTTCTGTCTATGGTTCATTATACTCGCATGGGTTGACAGCCAAGCACCCGTTCGGTATGCTTCGCGCGTGAAACAATTCTCGCTCTTTGGTCTGGAATCGCAGATCTGGACCGTGGCCGATCTGACGCGCTACATTCGCCAATCTCTGGAGAGTGACTACCGCCTGGGGGATTTGTGGGTCTCTGGAGAGGTCTCGAACGTATCGCGACCTTCCTCCGGCCACCTCTATTTCACCCTCAAAGATGAGCAGACCTCGCTGCGCTGTGTGATGTGGCGTTCCGAGGTCTCCACGCAAGCCTACCTTCCCCAAGAGGGCGATTCGATCGAAGTGCATGGTCACATCAGCGTCTACGAAGCCGGAGGACAATATCAGCTGTATGCAGACGGGCTGCAGAAAGCAGGCGAAGGTGCGTTGTATCAGCGCTTCCTGCGTCTGAAGGCCCGTTTGGAATCTGAGGGTCTGTTCGACGTATCTCGCAAGCGAATACTCCCGCGTTGGCCGGAACGTTTGGGAATCGTAACTTCGCCGACGGGGGCGGCGCTGCAGGATGTACTCAACGTCCTGCGCCGGCGCTTCCCGCTCACCACGCTCATCCTGGCGCCAACCCCCGTCCAGGGAGACGAAGCGCCTGCGGGGATCGTCAACGCGCTGCAGGCATTGAACCAATACGGAAGGGTGGACGTCATTCTGCTCGTGCGCGGTGGGGGTTCGATTGAAGACCTGTGGGCGTTCAACGACGAAAGCGTGGCGCATGCAATTGCCGCTTCGCAGGTTCCGGTGGTTGCCGGGATCGGGCACGCCTCGGACCTCGTAATTGCCGATCTCGCCGCTGACGTGCATGCCCCGACGCCTTCGGCTGCAGCCGAGATGGCGACCCCGGACCGCCATACCCTGGCCCAGGCGCTGCACGATCTTCTCCTCGAACTCGGGCAAGTATTTGGCGAGCGGCTTTTAGATTTGCTAAGCAAGCTTTCCAACCTCACGCGATCACTGCAGCTCGCATCTCCCCGGGCCAAAATCGACGGCGCGCGGCAGCGAGTGGACGAATTGACCGCTCGCAGTCTGGCTGCGATGCGCTACGGTTTGGCGCTGCGGCGGGTCGCGGTGAAAGGCGCAGTGAATACGTTGCGCGCTGTGGGACCTGAATCCGTGCTGTCTCGAGGCTATGCCATCGTCAGGCTCGCCGCTGACGACAAGGTGGTCCGTTCGACGCGCCAGGTTTCCGCAGGTGATGCCTTGAATCTGCGCCTGCACGACGGAACGATCACCGCCACAACAGACCAGGTCGAACTCACCTCCGCGGAGGAAGCCTAAGACACCCCCCAATCGAGTTGTTTTCCATCGCTTGGGCTCTCCTGCCCCTCGTAAAACGATGGAATGCACCACAGTCTGCGTAGAGTCGTAGACGCAGATAAGGTATCGGGCAATTTTCTGCGCTACTCAGAATCCAAGGGCACTTCGAGAAAGGTAAAAGGCTGGCTCCATGTGGAGTAATAACTTCGATTGGGCAACAAAGGCAGATCTGCCCCAAAATAATGGTCAAAGATCAGGCGGAAGGAATTCACCGGGGTAATCTTTGAAGGCAATTGATCCACGGGATAACCGGGTAGAAAATAGGCGTTGAAGATTCCCAATCGTTCTTGCATGTTGGTGTTAGCGGCCGATTCATAATCCAGCTGCATCCCCGGGCCATGATCGCCTTGCAAGATGATGATCGGTGGCTGCTTACTTCCGGCGAGTATGGAGAGGATCAATGCTTCCATCCGCTCATTCAAGTAGGCGAGTTGATCGCGGTAACCGGTGCGGTATTCTTCTCGCGTACCGAGGAACGCATCCCCATCCATAAAACTGAAGCGAAAGTCGTGTGCGATTTCCTCGCCGTTCGGGCCGAAAACGAAGGGCGGATGGGGAATGACGATGTGGGCAAAGACGAATTTTGGTGCGGGTAAATCGACGGACTTTGGGATGTTGTCCAGCAAATAACTTACGAGATCCCGGTGACTTTGATATCCGGGATAGTACGTCGGTGCGCCCAGGCGGTTTGTGAGTGCTTGCACAGCGGGAAGCGCGCTGGTTTCCATCAGCAGCCCTTCGAGTGGATTGACGGAACCATGCGGCGCCGTGATATAGTGATCGGCGCTATCCAACTCGGTCGGCCGATAACCGGAGTCGAAAGCGACGATTTGGTAGCCCTGCGCTTCTAAAAAATCCCGGACGGTATTGGAGCGGATCATCCGCGTCAAAGCGAGGCGCGCATCCTCACCCGCTTCGGTTGTTGAGAGCAGCGTGTCAAGGTATTCCATGTTGAGCGAGGACGCCAACGAAAGGCTGGTCTGAACGTAATTGCTTTGGCTTTGATCGGCAACGAAGAACCCCTGGGATTCTAAAAAATCCAGGAATGGCTGGTTATCAAAGGCATACAACTCGTTGAGCACATCCGCCCGGCCGTAGCCGTCCAGGATGATGTAGTAAATATCGGGCTTGGAACTCGTGACAGCGTCCCCGGCTAATTCTTCCATCGACCAGGGCATCGGCCACGGCTTCCTTCGCTCGAACTCGAAGCGGATTAGCTGCGCCATAGGCAGGAAGAGTGATACGAGCGCCATAACCGTCATCAGGTGCCCAATCGATTCCCAATTCCGCTGCGAACGCAGGATGCCAAAGACGATGACGGCGAAGAGCAATATCCAAACGCTGCCCAGCAGCCAATGATTGCCGATTAAACCCAATCGCGAGAAGAGGTTAAAGGAGGACTGCGTAACCAGCCCATAATATACGTGACCGTACGAAAAAAACAACAGGATGAAAAGCGAACACAACATGGCGCAGCGCTGTTTATCCCCGATCCACCTTTGCAGCACGAGCAACGCGAGCAGCGTTCCCACAACCAAAATGAGCAGCGCACGCGTACCGGCAAGCGGGCTGATTTCCTGGGCGTTATGAGCCGCCAGGGAAACAATCGGCACTGCAGCAAAAAGCACTGGATGCGTCACCCAGCGTTTTGCGAGCCAGCGATAGGCCGTCTTCAGTTTGGCGAAGATGGCCTGTGCGGGTCGATGCCGGGATTTATCCATGCTGGGTTCCGCCTTGAACGTCGTTGCGCATTCGAAAAGCTGTCCTTCGGGCAGTCATTCTAGTATAAAATGCATTGGGGTGCACTTATGCACATCATTCGGCTCGGGAGGGGAACATGGCAAAAGTAAAACCTGCGGATCAATTGAGTTACGAAGAGGCATTCGAAGAGTTGGAATCGATCGTCGAGTTATTGCAAACTGCGGATTTACCCTTGGAGCAAGCGCTCTCGCAGTTCGAACGCGGCCAGGCCCTTTCTGCACGGTGTAACGAATTGCTCGAAGAGGCGCAGCTGAAATTACGACAACTGGTACCCGACGAAACGGAAGGCTACATCGAAACAGATGCCATCGACGATGGTGAGAGTTGATGTTCTGATTCTTCTCGTGCGAAAGTAAGGGTGTTGAACGGGATGCAAAAGTTCCTTATGCGAGGCAGCGTCTTCGTCGACGGCGAAAAGGTGGGATACAGCAGTTACGTAATCGACACACGCGACGACGCAAGACGATTGAAAAACAAATCGGAAAACAAGCTGGAAGGCAATCTCGTCGTTTACCTGCCGGGGCACGTGCAACCGGCGGACGCTGCCATGCATTTGCACACTGCGATAGTGCAGTCAAGCCGAGCCGGGTTGCTTTGGAGTGTGGACATTGATCCACCCAAAGGCGGCGATCCGATAAAAGCGGCGGCGCTGATCGAGATCCTGCGCCAAGAAGCACTGGAGAACCTGTTCGAGAACCCCAATCTGGCGAAGGAACACTTCAAAGTGACCATCATCGGATGGTCGCACGGCGGCGCCGAAGCGTTACGGGTCGCCGAATTGGCGCCCGGCATGGTCGAATGTGTGATTGCACTGTGCACCGCAGGACTGGACCCACTCCCTACGCTGCGATTGATCGGCCGTCTGCCTCGAGAGATCACCCGGGTCACCAGAGACGCCTATCGAAAACGGCTTACCACCCTTCGGCCCAGCCTGCGCTTCGGAATCCAATTGACGCGTGGATTCGCGACGGATCTGGCGCGCACACGCTCCCCCATGCGTCTCGTTAATGATCTTCGTTGGGTAGGCAAGAAAGTCGTCGGTCCGCACTACGGCTACTCAGGTAATGTGGTCATTCTGCTCGGTGAGAATGACGCCTTTTTCCATTGGCGCAAGCTGTTTCCGGACTGCGATCGGGTCGAAGATGTCGGCGCAAATCTGGAACATTACTGCAAACGGGAATTTCCGCACGTAAAGGATTTCGATTTATGCGTGCTTCCGGGAAACCATCTTTCCCCGGAGTTTCAAGCTGCGAAATACCTTCAAAGCGCCCGGGAGTCGCTGGATCGAATGGGGATGTATCTTTAGGAATCAGGTCGTCCCTCGCGGGCACGATCGATCAGAATTCCTGGAAGTTGTCGCGTTTCTGGAGAACCCAGGGCCAGCGATAACAACCAGTAGACTCCAAAACCCACCATTCCCCCACCAATTCCGATCAGCCAGGTCGAGCGCCCCCCTGTCAGTACCAGCCAGATCCACAGCGCCAGGGACATACCCAATGCAGCGCCGACGGTGGCCAGCATGCCGCGTCCCGTCCGGGCCAGATCTAACCCATCCAAACGTTTATACAAAAGCAACAACAAGGCGGTACATTCCAGGGCGGTGGCGAGAGAATTTGCCAGCGCCAGACCGCCGTGGGGCATCCAACCGATGCGCTCGAACAGCGCCGCCAATGCCAGGCTGAAGACGACGTTCAAACCCATCATCAGGGCGCCGACGGCAACGGGCGTGCGTGTGTCATGCATGGCATAGAAGACCCGTACGATAATTTCGAGCATCGAGTGACCCACTAACCCCACACCCCACCAAAGCAGCGCCCAGGAAACTTGTTCGGTGGATTGCGCACCGAACGCGCCGCGCTCGAAGAGTAAAGCGACGATCGGCCTGCGCAGCAGGATCAATCCCAGGCTCGCCGGCAGCGCCAAGAAAAGCACCCCGCGCAGCGTGTTCGAAAACGAACTGCGCAGCTCTCCGATCTTCCCTTTGGCAAACTGCTCCGAAAATGTGGGCAGGGCGGCGATAGCCGTGGCCTGGGCGATCACCGCTTGGGGCATGATCATTAATTGAAATGCAAATGTCAGTGCACTGAGGCTGCCCTCGGGCTGCCCGGAGGCCAGGATCGTATTGACCCAAAAATTAAGCTGCACGACAGCCACACCCAGCAGGCGAGGCAACATCAAACGCCCTACCTCGCGTACTGCGGGCATCTCCAACCCCAGGGTGCGCTGATAGCTTGGATGCAGCTTGCGCAGCGCAGGCAGCTGCACAATCAGATGCAGTAAAGCCCCCAATACGGTGCCCCAGGCCAGACCGTAAATACCCAGCGTCGGCACGAGCAACAGCACACCGACGATCAATCCGAGGCGGTAGCAAGCAGGAGCGAGCGCCGGAAGCGCGAAATGCTGATGCGCATTGAGCGTTGCCATCCATATGCCACTCAAGCCGAAAATTGCAGGCGAGAGTAGCATGATGCGCAACAGCGAACTCGTGAGGCGGATCTTCTCGACGTCCTCGTAACCCGGGGCGAGGATCGTACGCACCAGCCAGGGAGCTGCGATTGCCGCCAGCACACTCAAAATGCCCATGATGATGATGATCAAATTGACGATGGAGGAGGTAAGGCGCCAACCTCCCTTGCGGTCATCTCGGGTGAGAAAACCCGTGAGTGTGGGCAGGAAAGCGGATGCGAGAGCGCCGCCTGCGATCAGGTTGAAGAGCGTCTCCGGAAGACGGTTGCCCGTGTAAAATGCGTCGAGATCGGCGCTGGTTCCAAAGGCGTTGGTAATGAGCACCTGACTCACCAGCCCCAAAAGGCTGGAAAGCACGAAGCCAATCATAACGATACCCGCCGCACGAGTGATGCGCTGATCCGCAGAAACGTCGTTTTTACTCATGGCGATTGATTATACAGGATGTGAAGCAATCAGGGATGTATGAGGCTATAAAATGGATGCGGAAAAGGGTACACTATGCATTAGCTGTGTGCCTAGAGGTGCTCGAACATGCATATCGATCCGCCCACGCATGATCAATACGAGAAGATGGCCGACTACTATGATGCACTTTACTCCTTCAAGGACTACAGTGGGGAAGCAGACAAACTGCATCAGATCATCCGCAAGAATAAGCGTTCGAGTGGTACGGCGTTGCTCGATGTTGCCTGTGGAACAGGGCAGCATCTGTTTCATTTGAAGCAGCATTATCTAGTGGAGGGATTGGATCTCGATCCGCAGATGTTGGCAATTGCCCGTCAGCGTTGCGCGGGCGTTGTTTTCCATCAGGGGAATATGCTGGATTTTGATCTCGGGCGTATGTTTGATGTGGTGACCTGTCTCTTCAGTTCGATCGGATATGTAAGAAACCTGAATGAATTGAAGCAAGCGATAAAGAATATGGCGCGCCATCTATCGCCTGGGGGAGTACTGATTATCGAACCCTGGCTCAGCCCCGAGAAATACATCGTCGGCGGACCGCACGCACTGTTTGTCGATGAACCCGAGCTTAAAATCGCCCGTATGAACCTCAGCGAAGAGCAGGATGGTGTTTCGATCATAAACATGCATCATCTTGTTGCCAGACCAGAAGGGATAGAGTACTTTGTTGAGCGGCACGAGTTGACCCTTTTTAGCGACGAGCAATACCGCCAGGCTTTTGAGGTGAATGGTCTGAGCTATCAATTCGATCCTCACGGCCTGACGGGGAGAAATCTGCTTATCGGGCACCAACCGATTGAGGCCGGTACTGCCTGATCGCATCGCCACCCGAGCAGGCAATCGAGAACGCATGAGAAGGATGGACATATTCAATGGCAGTTGAACCGGACGACTTTCTGGGTGAAATTCGCCTAGGGCGGCAGTTATCCACAGTGTGGCAAGTAGCAGCCGGCGGATTGGTGATCAGCTTTGGGTTGGCCTTCTTGATCTCGGGCAAGGTGATCGCTCTCGTCGGGTTGATCTCTCCCTTCGCAACGCTGCTGACACTGCTGATCGTGATATTCACGATATTGAACATTCTTGAACTCCTCGCCGGAAGCAGTGATCACGGTGGTACGTACACCTTGATTCACGAAGCGCTTGGAGGCCTGGGTGGCTTCCAGGCTGGGTGGGTGATTTTCGCCGGAAGCGCGGCTTTGACGGTAAGTTTCATACGGTCAGCCGCAGCCCAATTAACCCTCTTTTTTCAAATGCCGGGGGATGCTAGAACGTCGTTGGCCTTGGTCTGCTTGCTCATCCTCGTGATATTCCAGATTTTCCGGCTGATTCCTCGCCGCATGTGGCTCGGACCATGTTTGACGGTTATAGCATTGATCATCGGGGTGATGATCGTCGATATTTTCCTGAAATACGATGTGCACATCGACGGCAGGTCGATGGATTTCGTATCCGGCGAGTTTATGCGCTCTGCCGCCTGGCTCTTTGTGGCCTACGCAGCAGTCGAGGCGGTCATGTCTTCGCGTCGCCAGGTCCGCGATGCGGAACATCGGCTGCCGCGGAGCTTGTTTGCCACGGTTTTGATCGGCAGTTTGGCCGTTATCACATTCGAATTCATCCCTTCAGCCATTCCTCAGAGCATGACGAACTTGGCGTTGAGCGAGATGCCGACAGCGCTGCAGCAAACCGGTTTTCTTCCTGGAAGGCTGGTCCATGCGATCACTTTTCTACTGTATGGCTTCGCGGCGAATGCCACTCTCGTGATGGGTGCACGGCAGTTGAATGCACTCAGCCGCCAGGGTGCCCTACCGCCGATTCTCCGTTGGCTGAAACGCCCATTCCGGGTACAACCCATCATTTTCGGCTTGATTCTGGTCATCGTTGTGCCGCTGCTGCTTTGGGTACCCGTCGAATGGCTGCTGGACGCAGCCGCAGGCTTCTTTCTGATTTCTGCATGCCTTTTAAACATTGCCGCCTTGGTCAGTCGGCGCACGGAGCCGGATCGGCGACGCACACTGCGGGTGCCCTTTTATCCCCTGGTCCCTGTGACCGCCTTAGCTTTTTGTGTAGCGATGTGGATCGCCCTGCCCGGGTATGGGCTGCTTGGAAACGCGGTTTGGGTCACGTTGGGGTTGCTGCTCTACGCCGGCTACAGCCGCATGCACCTGATCGAAGCGCAGGAAGGAGTCCTGGTGTTCCGGCGCGGACCGGGCAGAGAGAAGAAGGCGGTGGATTATCGAATTTTGGTGCCGATCAGTGCCGGTGTGGAGCGCCATTGGATCTTGGGCCTGGCGACGGCGCTGGCTCACCAAACAAAAGGCGAGGTAATACCACTACAGGTCATACCCATCCCCGATCCGCTGGCGATCGCCGAAGGGGGACGCATCGCCAGTGAGCAGAACACGCTCTTCCAATGGTCCACCCGAGTTACAGCGAAGAGCGACGTACCGACCTATCCGATCACCCGCCTCGCCCGTTCCATACCCGATGGTATTTTAGAAACTGCCGATGAAGAAAAATGTGACTTGATCCTCCTTACCTGGGTGGTGCGTAAGGAACAACAAGGTGTGCACATGGGTCGGGTTCTCGATCCCGTCATTCGACGGGCACCGTGTGACGTTGGGGTGGTCGCGCTGCATTCCGAATACATGCATACCATCGTCCCGGAGACAACTTCAAGCAAGATGGAGCGAGACGATAGGGAAGTCACTGTTGATGATGCCGGTGCACTGAAAATCGACAAGATATTGATCCCCACGGCGGGCGGCCCGCACGCCCCATTGGCAACACGATTAGCCACGTTGTTGGCACATGAATTTGACGCCTCGATGAGCGTCGTGTACGTGGCGGATCCCGATGCTGCGGAAGAGCAGCTCGAACGAGGTCATGCCTGGATTGACAAAACGATTCGAACCATGCGGGAGCAACTTAGCAATCTATCCGATGCGGAGGATAAGGCCTTCGACTTCGATCACCTTCTATTCAAGCGCCAAGTCGTAAAGGCGGAAAGCGTCGTCGACGGTATTGCGCAAGCGGGTTCCGAAAGTGATCTGGTATTCATTGGCGCATCCGAGGAGAGTTTGATCGATCAGGTTTTGTTCGGTACGATCCCGGAACTGGTAGCGCGCGCCTGTTCCACGCCGGTATTGATGGTCAAACGCTTTCGTGGTCTGCGGCGATTTTGGCTGCAGCGCGCTTGGGACGTACTCTTCGGAGCGGTGCCGACGCTGGAGCGCCAGGAACGGGCCGAGATCTACCGAGAGGTGCGGGAGGGCGCCCGTCCGGACGTGGATTTCTTCATCATGATCGGGCTTTCGGCAGTCATCGCCACTTTCGGATTGCTGCAGGACAGTTCGGCGGTGATCATCGGGGCGATGCTCGTAGCACCTCTGTTTACCCCGATATTGGCTTTTAGTTTGGCGATCGTGCAAGGTGATGTCCGCTTGCTCAGCTTGGCAGCGGAATCGGCCCTTAAAGGGATCGCTTTGGCCATTGGAGTGAGCATCCTGCTGACTGCGATTTCACCGCTGCGCGCAGTGACCAACGAGATGTTGTCGCGCACGAATCCCAACCTCTTTGATTTGGCGGTTGCACTTGCTTCCGGCGCCGCCGGCGCGTATGCCGTCGCCCGCAAGGACGTAGCCACAGCGCTGCCTGGCGTCGCTGTTGCCGCAGCGCTGGTACCCCCGTTAGGCGTCGTCGGCATTGGCCTGGCCATGGGGGAAGCGCACATAGCCTGGGGCGGCGGTCTACTCTTCATCACTAACATGATTGCCATCACCCTTGCCGGCACCGTGACCTTGCTCTTACTCGGTTTCCGCCCTTCCCCGCGAGCGATGCGTAAAGGACGTCTCCAACGAGGTATGGTGGCGTCACTCTTGCTGCTCATCGCCATCAGCGTCCCCTTGGCGTCGGTCTTTATCGACTCTGTGGAAATATCCCGCATCCGCCAAATCGTCGGTGGGACGGTCAGGCAGCAGTTGGAAGCAGAGGCGGGGTATACCCTGGAAACATTGGACATCGAACTCGAAGATTCCCGCGTCATCGATGTATCCATCACCATTCACGCGGACAAGGAATTAAAATTGCCCCTTCTGGAGTATCTTCAAAGTCTGCTGGAAGATGCACTCGACCGCCCCATCCACCTGCAAGTCGAGAGCATCCCGATCGAATCGTTTGAGCTGCGGGCGAAATAGTTGCGTTTCAACAACCCCGATATTTCGACGCTCGCTTGATGAGGGGAAGCGGTCCTCGTTGCTGATCCCCGGCTTTCTTTAAATCATGAGAGCCGGGTACGCCGGGCCCGGCTCTCTCTTAAGGAGGAGAAGAAGAGATCTACCCTTCCACATTTACTATACTGTGGTGCCTTCCTGTCGCGCGGGACGCTAGGCTGACGTTTAACCTACGCAATTCCTACGCTGGAATCGTTGGGGGTAAAATCACGCTGCTGGCGTCAGTGTGCCTTGATGCTCACGTTCAATCGTTCACCGGACAATCATCGAATGGATAATTTACAAAAGTGGATCAACCACATCTCCACCGGACATGCCCTCGATGTGGGAGCAGGCGAAGGGGAAGCTGCGCAGTGGCTCGCTGAACGGGGATTCAAAGTCGATGCGGTCGAACGCGACGCCTCGGTCTTCGAACGCTTATCGGCGGCTTGCATCGACACCCTGGTTACTCCTCATCTTACCGACGTGCTGCGCTTCCCCTTGCCGCCGGAGAATTACGAATTGATCGTGGCGCAAGCCGTGCTGCACTTCCTTCGCCCGACGCAGCTTTGGCTGCTGGCAGATCGTCTTGTCGCAACGCTCAAGCCGGGTGGGCTCCTGCTGGCCGACGTTTTCACGACGGACGATCCGGGGTACCTGGCGTTGAAGGAAACCGGAACAATCGAAATCGAACCCAACACCTTCGAAGCGCCCGAACCGGTGGGGTTGATCCACTACTTCGCACCGGGAGAGTTGCGCAGGATTTTCGCCCTTCTCGAGGTTCTCGAATACGACGAATCGCGTCGAGCCGATCCGCGTTCGGATGACGGCTTTCGTGCCGGCGCACATCTCGTGGCCAAACGTCCGTCACCACGCAAGCGTAATGCTTGATGTATTCGGAATACAATTCAAGCGCATGCTATAATGCGCCAGGGTTGCGGGGTTCGTTGCGAAAATGCTGCTCGATTGGATACTGGCTTTCTCTCCCATCTTCCTGATCATCATCTTGATGGTTCATTTCGGATGGGGCGCCGCCAAAGCCGGTCCCGCCGGCTGGGCATTGACCCTTTGCCTCGCCGCAGTGCGTTTCGGCGCCGGTGCCGCCTTGTTGGCCGTGAGTCACGCCAAGGCACTGCTGCTCGGCCTGGACGTGCTGCTCATCGTCTGGGGCGCTTTTCTCCTCTATCGTGTTTTTGACGAAGCAGGCGCGATTGCGTTCATCGGCAGGACCCTGCCGCAGTTGACTGCCGATCGCGGCATGCAGGCTTTGTTAATCGGCTGGCCGTTTGCCACTTTCCTTCAAGGCATCGGCGGTTTCGGGGTGCCCGTAGCCGTCACTGCCCCTCTGCTCGTTGGCCTCGGCTTTACTCCCCTCACGGCCGTCATTCTTCCCACGATCGGGCACGCCTGGGCAGTCACTTTCGGCTCGTTGGGCTCTTCCTTTCAGGCGCTGATTGCCGCCGCCGACTTACCCGGTGAAATCTTGGCTGCGCCGGCCGCATTATTACTGGGGATGGCCGGAATTGGCTCCGGCTTCATGGTTGCCCAAGTCGCCGATGGTTGGCGGTCGGCACGTAAATTGGCACTCCCGATTCTGACCCTGGGTGTGCTGATGGGACTCACGCAATTCCTGCTCGCCACTCACGGATTGTGGAACATCGCCAGCTTCGGCGCAGGGATGATCGGTTTGCTCGCAGGCATCGCCCTGGCGCGACGCTATCGAGGGGAACGCGGAATGCAAAATCACCCCCCCATAGACATGCGTGCATTTTGTATCGCAGTATCGGGCTATTTGGTGCTGATCATCATCACACTCGTCGTTCAATTCGTCCCTGCCGTAAGACAACTTCTTGGCGCGATCGAGATCCGCATCGCCTTTCCCGAAACCCAGACGGCGCACGGTTTTATCACTCCCGCCGGTTATGGCCGCCTCATACCCATCCTGCGCCATACGGGTGTAATTTTGGGTTATGCCGCGCTGATTGCTTATCTCATCTACCGCAGGTTCAGTGTGTATCAACCCGGCGCGGGTCGTCGCATCTTAATTGATACAGCGAGGCGTTTGCTGCCATCCAGTGTAGGGATCATCTCCATGGTCAGCATGGCCGTAACGATGGTCCAGGCCGGGATGACGGACGTCCTCGCAACCGGATTGGCGCAATGGGTGGCCTCGGTCTTCCCTTTCGCCTCGACGTGGATCGGTGCCCTGGGCGCGTTCATTACCGGATCGAACACCAATTCCAATTTGATTTTTGCCATGCTGCAGCGGCGAACGGCTGAATTGCTTCAATTCAACCTGCCCTGGATTCTCGCTGCGCAGACGGCGGGTGGCGCCATCGGTTCGGTCGTATCCCCGACCAAGATTCTGATTGGGGTGAGCACCACACAAATGGCGGATGACGAAGGCGCTGCGCTGAAGGCTCTGCTGCGCTACATTCTGCCGTTGTTGCTCGGCGTGGCGTTGATCGCCTGGATCGCAGTAAGTTACACGCACTCCTAAGACACGCCGTCCCATTCAAGCCATACACGGATACACAGTTCGTGGTTTTCCGAATGTATGCCGAATGTTGTACAATGGCAGCCATGGATGAAGTCTACGTGCTGTTTACCTTGCCCTTTGAAGATTCCATGGTGGAACGCATCAAGGCCGTCTCGCCACGACTCCAGGTTCATGTCCATCCCACCTCATCAGGGGAGAACATTCCCGAGGATTTGCTTGCCGATGTAGAGGTCCTCTACACGCTGCATGCTCTCCCGGAGCCCGAGGCGGTTCCCGAACTGCGCTGGATTCAATTCCATTCAGCCGGCATCGATCACGTTGTCGATCATCCACTGCTGCAAACGGACGTTCAAGTGACGACACTCAGCGGTGCGGCGGCACCACAGATGGCTGAGTTTGCCATCATGTCGATGCTGGCACTCGGCCACAAATTACTCGAGATCATCTCCGACCCACCGGAGAAGCGCTGGGGAGAAAAACGCTACCAGCGGTATGAACCCCTCGAGCTGCGAGGCAGCACTGTTGGCATCGTTGGCTACGGCAGCGTCGGTCGCGAGATTGCCCGTTTGTGCTATGCGTTTGGTGCAGATGTGCTGGCCTCCAAACGGGATTTAAAAAACTTACAAGATGCGGGCTATTCTCTGGAAGGTTTAGGGGATCCTGCAGCCGATGTACCCAAACGATTGTACCCCCCGGAGGCGCTGCGCTCCATGGCTTCCCTGTGCGATTTCCTGGTCGTCACCGTCCCCTTGACGGCAGCCACACGTGGATTGATCGGGGCTGATATTTTCGAGGTGATGAAGCCTTCGACGTACCTCATCGACGTGTCACGCGGCGGCGTCGTCGATCACGGCGCCTTGCTGGAGGCACTGAAGACGGAAAAACTCGCCGGGGCTGCATTGGACGTATATCCGGTTGAACCCTTACCCGAATCCAGCCCACTGTGGGAGATGCCAAATGTGATCCTCTCACCCCACATCGCCGGTTCATCAGCCGCCTACAACGAGAGAGCAATGGGTTTGTTCGCGGAGAACCTTTTCCGTTACCTATCGGACCGTCCGTTGCTAAACCTTTATAACCCTGAATTGAGTTACTGAGGTTCCTTCATGATTCGAGGGGTTATCTTTGATTTCGGCTCGACACTTATCAGCTTCCAAGGTGAGGTGAGTGAAGTGCGTACACTCGCCACACATGCGATGGTGGAACAATTATTCGAAAAGAGGATTAATCTTGATAAAGCCGTATTTATCAAGCGATTCAACGAATTGCTTGAGGCGAGTTTCAATGCACGTGAATCCGCACACATCGAAATTTCATCCATATCCGTTTTACGGCTCGCGCTTACCGAGTTTGGCCACGCAACCGTCGCGGATGAAATCCTCGAGCGAGCATTAGCGCGCTTCTACAATCACTTCGAAGATTGCTGGCAACCCATGCCGGACCTACACTCTGTACTCGATGAAATCTATGCCGCCGATTATCGCCTGGCCATGATCTCAAACGCCGGAAACGTTGCCAACGTGCAACGACTGATTGAAAAAGTCGACATCCGCAAATATTTTGATCCCATACTGATTTCCTCTGGAGTTGGCTTGCGTAAGCCGCACAGGCTGTTGTTCGAGACCGTACTTAATGCATGGAAAATGCCGGCGGACCAGGTTGTCATGATTGGAGACATGCTGAATGCGGATGTGCTGGGAGCCCAGAAGGTCGGCATGCATCAGATCTGGATCACGACCGAGGCGGATAATGAGAGCAATCGACAGAACGCCGTCGCCATCGTGCCAGAAGCGACCGCAAAAAACCTGCGCGATGTCCCCACGTTGATACAAAGAATGGCTTCCACCTGATTGTGCGGCAATAAATTTTCCTGCAACTTTCCAGGCCAAGAGACGTATAGATGACGGAATGATAGCCTCATTCCATAACTGCGGTATTGGAGGACATGATGCGGAAGACTGCTTTACTCTTCGTTGGGTTGACGCTATTCTTGGCTACGATCGCCTGTAGCTTTAACTTTCTACTCTTACGCACGAGCATCCGGGTTGAAAAACTCGAGACTGGTCCGACGGTCTCCGAGGAGGTGGAAATCCCCATTCCAGATTCCGACGCTGAGACGAGTCTTGAAATCCTGATGGGCGCCGGCGAATTGTATATAACCCCGGGAGCCGAGAACGCATTTCTCCAAGGCACGATCAGCTACAACGTAGAAGAACTTGCCCCGCACATTCTCTCGGAAAACGGATATGTGCAGCTGCGCCAAGGAGAAGAAGAATCTGGGGAGTACACCTTTCCCGATATCAGCGGTGACGTGGAAAATATCTGGGATTTGCAATTGGGGGATAAAGCTATGGAATTGATACTCACTGTGGGTGCCTCGCGCAGCGATATCGAACTGGGCGGGTTAGCCATCAACGACCTGCGCGTGACGCAAGGCGCATCCGACTTTGATTTATCCTTCTCGAAAACGAACACGGTTGAAATGTCCACCTTGCGCTTCACAGGCGGCGCTTCGGATGCGGAACTGAACAATTTGGCCAACGCAAATACCCAGGACATCTTCTTCACCGGCGGCGCCGGCCGATACACATTGGATTTCAACGGTGAGCTGCAGGATGATATGTACGTGAAGATCGAAGCGGGTTTGGGAGAGGTGATCATCATCGTTCCTGCAGGGACCGCTGCGAGAGCCGAATTCAAGGGCGCCCTGGCGGATGTCGATGCCTATGATGATTGGCGACGATCCGGAGACACGTACACGCTCGATGGAACGGGCGCCAGCATCACTTTCGAGATCTCGATGGGGCTGGGTAACCTGGAATTGCGCAATTGGTGAGGCGTTAGGCGGCGGGCAAACCGCGCCATCTACAAGGACGGGCTAATTGCCCGTCCTTCTTTATAAGCGGTTTCAGGGAGAGGCGACATCTCTGGTTTCACTATATATTATGGAAAAGATCTCACTCGCTTCTTCCGCGGTCGCCAGCCTGGGACGGCCTTCCTCCGTAAGCATCATGGGCACGACTTCGATTTCTCGTATCCCATGCTGATCCATCCACACATTGAGCAAGGCGGTTTGGGGAACATCACCGTTGTCGAAGACGAAGTTTCCCAGTCCGTATACGATCACAGCCTCATTGTAAAATTCAATTCCCTGCAAGACGTGCGCGTGGTGGCCCAGGACAAGATCGGCTCCGGCATCGATCGCCGTGTGTGCGGCATTCACCTGAGGGAGACTGGGTTGGACGACATATTCATAGCCACTGTGCAGCAAAACGATTACGATGTCGGCGAGCGGGCGAACGGCGGCGACGTCCGCTTGTATCTGCGCTGGATCGGCCCATGACACACCGGGCTGATTTTGTGTGGCCGTCCAGGAACGCGCATCAAAGCCCCGTACCTCGACTGGAACGTCTACATATGCCAGAAATGCAATGCTCGTATTGTCTGTGGTTATAAGGACAGGTGTAGATGCAGCGACCTCATTTTCGCCAGCGCCCACGGTTTGGACGTGGTTTGTCTCCAGCAGCGAGATTGCTTCGAGCAAAGAAGTGGGACCGTAGTCCATGGCATGGTTGTTGGCTAGCGAAAGTAGGTCAAAGCCAGCGATGGCGAATGACCGGGCTGCTCCCGCGGGTGCTTGAAATGTGTAGCCTTTGTCAACCGGTGAACCTTGCTCTCCCAGGGCACACTCGAGATTCCCCACAGTGATGTCGGCAGTAGAGAGAAAGTCGAAAACGAGTTCGAATGGAAAAATCGGATTGCCGTTCTCGATTCTCTCCCCGATACTTCGATCCAGCATGATGTCGCCCACGGCAACCAGATGCGTGGTCGGATCGACGCCAAGCTTCTTTCCGATCAAAGGACCGATCTCCTCCGCCGCCGCTTCATAGCCCGGTGCCGCAATCACACTCCAGGTCTGTTTCAAGGCATATTCAGGATCACCGGGATGCATGCCGTCCACCGAGAGCGATTTAAGTTTGGAGGACATGTCCGCCCAATCCAGCACTGCAACGAAGGGCGATTCCTCTGCGATCAATTCCTGCGCCTCAGCGAGCGTGACGCCTTCCCACTCCGAGGTGAAGGGCACGCCTAACGCCAGAGTACGCTCCCCTGCAGAAACCCCATCATCACTGGGGACGAGTGCTAGATTGACTTTTCCCTGAGTAAGACCCGAACTCGGATCATCGTCCACTTCAAGCTGCCATTTCCATCGGCCGGACTGAGAATCAATCTCGGCAAGCGCCTGCTCAGTGACGCCTGCCCAACGGTTTGGGACAGCGAGCAGCACTGGCTGCGGACTCGGCGTGAGCGTGGTGGTCGGCGTTTGAGTGGGGTTTACAAAGGCGATCGTTGCGGTCGCCGCCGCGTTTGTATCCAATGTGGAAAAAGCCGGCGGCGAATCTTGCCAAGATCTCACCGAACACGCACTGACGAGCGCGCCCAGCAGGACGGCCAGCAAGAGAGCACACAGACACTTGGGACGCTTGATCGCTCGCAACATCATCTTGCATTGTATCCTCCTTTGTCTGATTCCGCGAAAAAGCCCTTTCGTGCTCCTAAAAGGACAGAAAAAACTCCCTGGGGTGAAATTACTCCCAGGGAGTCGAAGTGCAAGTGCTGCTACCCGACGATTATTGAGAGAACGTCAGGGGAGCGAGCTCTTCCTCGACCATGCGAACCACCAACTCGTCGAGTGAGAGTACGCTGTAATCATCCACATGATGGGTCGTTTCATCACCGGGTGCCCCACCAGCACCATAGGTGAGGAACAGGAATTTTCCGCCGCTGATTTGGGCCAACTGGCGCAGAACATATTCCCCCTGATCGTCCAAACCACTGGATGCAAGCGGGTAGACCTTGATCCCCATTTCGGTTGCTGTGAACACGTCCTGCGTGTAATCGTAATCTTGTGCATAATCGAGATGGGGCGGCGCATCCGCCAGGAGGAAGATCAAACTTACCGTGTCTTCTGCTCGCCATTCGGGAAGGTGGATGGCGTTGTGAAAACCCTCGTTGAGGCTCTCCGGGTAGTCCCCACCGCCGTCGGCTTGGATCTGTGCAAGCTCTTCGGTGAACGCCGAAACATCGGGCGTGAAGTCGTAGGTTCGGCTGATGAACAGGTCCCCGCGATCGCGATAGATGGTCATACCAAATCGTACGTTGGGATTCGACGGCAGGGCTTCAATTTGCTCGGAGACGGAGATCATGTTTTCCTTCAACTGTGCAATCTCGTCACTCATGCTGCCGGTGGCATCGATCAAGAAGTGCACGTCGAGCCGTATTGGCTGCGTGGCTGATGCGGCGTCGAGTGTGACGGCGTGCTCCCGTGCGTCTTGGTCTACAACTTGAGAGACTTCCGCGCCGTCTTTGGCAACGACGATCTCCATTTCCTCAAGATCGAAATCCGGATAAGCGTTAGGGAAGAACAGCACGCTTCCGTCGCTGTGAGTCGTCAGCCGCGCAACGCGGTCGCCATCCGCGTCGAGGACGGTCACTTCGGCGCCCAGCACGGGTTGACCCTGTGTATTGGAGACAAAGATCGTGTGTCGTCCGGTGACATCGACGTCATGGACCTTGATACCCCACTCCGCAAAACGCAAGCGGTAGAGCAAATAATCGTCCCATTCGGCGTTATCGTCCACGCTGCCAGCTCGCAGGTTCGGCGCCTGGTCGCTGCGCAGTGTTTCACTTTCCCCAACAGCATCCGCACCATACGACTCTTCCTCCAACCCCAGCAACGGTTCAGCTGCAGGCGCTTCGGCGACGGATTTCGCCGCCAAGGACTCGCCCTCTGCGACCTCGCCTGCCGAACCGCTCCAGCCTTCCTCACCGTTCCAATCAATCCACCCGTCGCTCCCCTCATCTTCCGACTTAAGAATGGGATCCATCAAACCACAGGCGCCAAGACTCAGGGCCAGGAAAATTAGCACACAAATCCGGCGTGTAGAAGCTATGTTCCTCATCTGGTTCTCCTCTCTTTTGCGATGTGCGTATTGGTCATCTGTGTCTATCAGACGCAAAAGAGCCGGCATTTGTTCCTAGCGAACAATGCCCCTCGATTGAAGTTATGTATAGACAATTGAGAATGGCAGTTAAGCGTGTAGAACGCGCCTGCGATTTAGTGCTGGGGTTCTACATTTATCAGGACAGCCCGGACGACGGTGCGCCAGAGATACGCTCCGCTTTGTCCGTCGTATCCACTGCAGGTGATCAAGGTAACCCAGTCCAGCTCCTCGTGACCAAGGGTGGATGTATCTCCGGGTCGAACCCAACGAACCTCGCGCACGGAGTATATGTAGCGCATGCCGAAGAAATTGATCACGATTTCGTCACCCCAGCTGAGTGTGCCCAGCTTCGCAAACGGCCCGGGCAGCCCGGAAGGCAATGTCACGTGGCCGGTGATGGCTGTGTTGCCCTCCCAGGTCGGGAACGCCGTGCCCTGCAGGTATCCGGCGTTGTCCCACAGCCAGGTTACATCCCAACCTTCCGCAGTCTCCGGGACGCCGACGATGGGGATATCGACATCCAATTTCGGAATTTCGAGCCCGAGCGTAAAGTAACTCGTGTACCGTTCGCTTTCCAGCTGTGCAGGCAGTGATGTCACGACGCCGGGCGCAAAGCCCGTTTCGGGTAAGCCGCCTGGAACAACGATGGCCAAGAAGAAGTCATCGTCATTGTTGGTCAAATCTTCGTCCAACGAGGAAGTCGTCAAACCGACACTGTTGGTACCGCCCGGGGGTTCACCCAAAGCATTCACTTCGGTTGTGATGGTGATGGTGTAGAAATCGGTGGGCGAAACGGTGCCCATGTCGACGGTGACCGTGTTTCCTACGATGCTGATGGGTTGTCCCTCATCCGGCACAACCGTCACGTCGATGACGTCCAGGAAAATAGGCAGGGTATCGATGATTTCCACGTCGAGCGCGTCGGTGTTGCCTTCGTTCTCCACCGTGATGGTGAAAACCACGGTGTCACCCACGGAAGCCGTGGCTGGATCTCCGGTCTTGGTCAGCGCCGGGTCGATGATCGTGGCCACCGTGACGCTGGCGTTGTCCTCGTCGTCCTCGGATTGGTCGCCGTCGTCGTTATCGGGGGCGGAATCGGGATCGTACTGGTCGCTGGCGATCACCTGCGCGATGTTGGTAGAAGTGCCCACAACGTCGACCATGGCCTGGAAAGTAAGGATGGCACTCGTGCCGCTCGTCAGGGAGTTAATATCCCAGGTCAACACCGGGAGACCAGTGTCGTCGTTGCTGTCGCCACCGCTTATGCTGCCAGGAACGTAGGTTAAGCCGGCCGGGATGACGTCTTCGACAACGATGTTGGTGGCTGTATCCGGGCCCGAGTTATTGAGTGTGAGGGTGAAGGTAACTGTGTCGCCAAGATCAGGCGATGTGTCGTTTACGACCTTTATGAGACTGAGATCTGCGGTCGGCAATTGGTAGCCGAAATCGCTGTCGTTGTAATCCGCACCCGCCGCGAGGCCGGTGACCGGATCGGGATCGGTGCCGCCGGTCAACACGTAGCCGGTGAGCACGCCGCCCGTGTCGGTCACATCCACGATGTAATCTCCGGCAGCCAGGCCGGTGAAGTCGTACGCCCCGCCGCCTGCGGTGGTTTGAGTTGCAAGCACCGGCTCGCCCACGTCGATCACGCCGTTGCCGTTGGTGTCCTCGATCAGGTCGATCGTCACGCCGTCGATGCCCGGCTCGCCGCCGTCCTGCACGCCGTCGCCGTCCAGGTCGTTCCACACGAAGTCGCCGATGGAAGCGGTCTGCAGCTGGTAGCCAAAGTCGGAGTCGTTGTAATCCGCACCCGCAGCCAGGCCGGTGACCGGATCGGGATCAGTGCCGCCGGTCAGCACGTAGCCGGTGAGCACGCCGCCCGTGTCGGTCACATCCACGATGTAATCGCCCGCTGCCAGGCCGGTGAAATCATAGGCACCGCCGCCTGCCGTGGTGGTCGTGGCCAACACCGGTTCTCCGACGTCGATCACGCCGTTGCCGTTGGTGTCCTCGATCAGGTCGATCGTCACGCCGTCGATGCCCGGCTCGCCGCCGTCCTGCACGCCGTCGCCGTCCAGGTCGTTCCACACGAAGTCGCCGATGGAA
>Ga0315534_1000317_pt1 | contig 32561 bp, 30 predicted proteins | sample SalMarSW160240MG_FD_203094 | JGI IMG/M metagenome (GOLD analysis project Ga0315534, IMG submission 203094) | Salt marsh sediment microbial communities from the Plum Island Ecosystem LTER, Massachusetts, United States - Salt Marsh Sediment SW1602-40 ...
GAGAGGACGACCCCCAAAGAAGAAATAGAGTGATTGAACGTTTCTGAAATGAGGAGGAAGCGATGAATCCGGAAACCGAACCGGTGATCATCACAAGCCATCTTACGAAAATCTATGTTGACGGAACCGAGCTCCGTGCTCTTGATGATGTGAGCCTGACGATCCATGAGGGCGAATTCATGGCCATCATGGGCCCATCGGGATCTGGCAAGTCTACGCTCCTTAACCTGATGGGCACGTTGGATACGCCAACCTCCGGGGAGATCGTTGTTAACGGCATCAATATCAGAACACTTTCGGGAAACGCTCTAGCCGATTTCCGCCGCGAGAACATCGGTTTCATCTTTCAGTTGTTCAATCTTGTACCAACTCTATCGGCCATAGAAAATGTGATGCTCCCACTGATTCCTTATCAGCGCGGCATATCCTTCAAGCTCCATACCCGCGCACGCGAATTGCTGGAGGCTGTCAGCCTGGACCACCGGCTCGACCATCTTCCCGGTCAATTGTCAGGGGGCGAGCAGCAAAGAGTGGCCATTGCGCGGGCTTTGGTGAATGAACCCCGGATTATCCTCGCTGACGAGCCTACAGGGAACGTGGACACAAAAGCTGGTGATGAGGTCATGGAGCTGCTTGAGAGAGTGCGAGAGGAGTGGAATCAGACAGTAGTTGTGGTGACCCATAGCCCCCGTGTCGCCGCCTATGCCGAACGGGTCTGCTTCCTCAAAGATGGAGCCATCGCGGATGAGAGTTATCTGGAAGATAGAGGCGATTTGGAACTCCTCTGGTCCAAGATCGGGATCGGCTGAGTCCCTTTCGACCAGACGGCAATGATGATCAGAAGCGCGTCATTCGAAGCCGGACCATAGGGTTGGCATATGATCGCCCATCTGTGGAAATCTATCAATAGACGAGGCATCCGAAGTCTCTTGCTCCTGCTTGTTATCTTAATTGTGAGTGCCGCCTTCGGGTTACTTCTCTCGGCTGCTCAAACCAGCAAGGTTACGGTCGATCAGGACCTTGCCAAGTACTGGCGGACGACCTATGACATCTTGGTTAGGCCACCAGGTTCAAAGAGCGCTGTTGAAGAGGCTTATGACCTTGTCGAGCCCAATCATATTTCCGGGATTTGGGGCGGCATCACCTTTGAGCAGTTCAATCGAATCAAGGACATACCTGGAATTGAGGTGGCCGCGCCGATCGCAATGATTGGCTATATACAGGGCTATGCATATGGAGAGAGTATGGACCTGCCACCTGATCCGGCGGCTTATGTCCTGGACCAAGTAGCGATCGTAAATGATGGAGCCCAAATATCTGCGGTGGAGGGTTTCCCGCAACGAACCTACTACTACTATGACCCCAGTAACCGGGATCTCCCGCCGACAGATTACAACAGGATTCTTCGCGAAGGTGGGATCGTTCCTTTGGACCGTCCTACCGTTGGCGGTTCTGTGTTCTTCCCATTCTTACTGGCGGCGATCGATCCCACCCAAGAGGCAAGCTTGATCGGACTTGATGAAGCTTTAGTGGAGGGCAAATATCTTTCCGGTGAGGAACCCCTCGACCACCCCGATATGATCCCCTTTGAACCAGACATCGGTCCTCAATTGCCCTCAATGAATCTACCGATCCTGATCAACTCCACAAATTATGTGGATTTGATCCTTCGTGCAGAGTTGAAGCGTGTTGAGTTGCCGCCTGAGGTTGCCAACTTGGAAGATGTCATCGCCTGGGGAGGCAACAGCTATTTGGAGAGTTTACCCGAGGAAGAGATTGGTCAAACGGAGATCGACGGCGCCACCCTTCATAGGCGTATGCTTGACCTCATAAGATCGGAAGCTTACCTCTTGGGCATCGGTGGAGCGATCGGCAATCCCAGCCCGCTGCTTTATTCCGAAGAAGAGTTCCCCTTTGAATATGATGGGCTGACCCTCACCATCAACCCACCTTCAGATCAGTCAGGGACTTTACCGACGGCGTATCGCTCATCCCTGGGCCAAGGAGAGATTCCTTTCAACGCCATTGGTTTCTGGAAGATCGTAGGGGTTTTTGACATCGAAAGACTACCGACGTTTGAGGACATTACACTGGTACCCCTGGAAACGTACTTCCCTCCAACGACAACTCTTCTCTATGATGAACATAGCAACCCTGTCGAACCTACGATTATAAAACCTACGATGAACCCGAACGGATACATTCAAAACCCACCGCTGGTCCTGACGACGATGAATGCGGCTCGTGAAATTGTTGGGGAATCATCCATAAGCGCCATTCGGATCCGTGTGGCGGATATCGACCGGCTTTCGCCAGAATCCCAGGCCAGGATCGAGGCAGTTGCAAGCCAGATCGTTGAGCTTACAGGCATGGATGTCGATGTGGTTGTGGGTTCCTCCCCGCGCCGTGTACTCGTCCATGTGCCCGGAATTGGCTACGTCGAGGAGCTCTGGATCCAGAAGGGTATTAATCTCGCATTCGGCAGGGAAATTGAAAACATAAACCTTGTCTTCTTTGGGCTCATCCTCTCTGTATGCGCGTTGAATGTGCTGAACACCGGATTGATAAGCACCCTGGGCAGGCGGAGGGAAACCGCCCTGCAGAAAGCTCTTGGTTGGCGATCCTCGACGGTGTTTTGGGGAACTCTCTTCGAGATGGGGACGATTGGATTGGCCGCCGGCGGACTCGGAGCGGCCCTGGCGTGGAGCCTTGCCCAGGTGTTGAAGCTGGAGCTTCCGGTGAGTAGAGCTGCGTTGATTGTGCCGTTAGGTGTGGCTCTATGTTTATTGGGCGGACTGACACCAGCGATGATTTCCGCGAGAACACCTCCCGCAGTAGCCCTTCAAGAGGGAGATGTGTACGCAACGAAGCGGCGGCATAAGGGGAGCTTCTCAATGTTTACATACGCGCTACGAGCTCTCATGCGGGGGCGTGTGCGATCTGCGCTTGTAACCGCCCACCATGACACTATCCTCGCTTCTGCTGACAATCTTCCTGGCAGCAACGCTCGGTCTGAGAGGTTATTTGAACGGGACGATTCTCGGTGAATATCTCCTTCTTCACATTGAAAGTTACCATTATTTGATGGCAGGGGTGTGCCTTTTAGTAGCGGGAGTGACTACTGCTGACGCGCTGCTGGTATCCACCATGGAACGGAGGCGGGAAATTGGAGTGCTGAAGGCAGTAGGATGGCACAGCAGGACGATCTTCATGTTGTTCTTGAGCGAGGCTGGGTTGATGGGTCTATTAGGAGGCATAGGTGGAGCCATCACTGGCGCCGGGCTAATGCTAGCCATAGGAGGAAACTTATCCATAAGTCTCGGTACAGCCTCCACAACGGGAGTTCTAGTTCCTTTGATTGTTGGTTTGCTTTCCGCTGTTTACCCAGGAGTGATTGCATCTCAGACAGCTCCGGCTGAAACAATGCGGTACGAATAGTGTCACTGGAAGTAGCGGAGGGAAGGGGTTTGCTCTCCTATGTAGTTCGATCAATCCGAGCCCGTGGCATTCGCAGCCTTTTACTTGTCCTTGGCGTGCTCTTGGTGAGTGTATCCTTCGGGTTGCTGCTCTCTACTGTCGAAACCGTTCAAGTCACTGTAGATGGTGACCTGGCCGAGTACTGGCGTACTACCTATGACATCCTGGTGCGGCCTCCGGGCTCCCGCTCAGCAATCGAGGAGAAATATGGACTGGTACAGGCCAACCATCTGAGTGGCATTTTCGGCGGGATCACATACGAGCAATACGAGGCAATCAAGAGGATCCCAGGAGTGGAAATCGCCGCGCCGATCGCCATGCTTTCTTACCTTAACCTAGACATCCCCTTCGGAATCGAACGCCCGGTGTCCCTTAATGAGTCGGGGTTCTACCACGTCGAAGTAAGCCTGCTCGTGGATGATGGGTTGAGCACCCACCAGAGGCTTCTTCGAGAATATCTGCTGTGTCTACCACAAGAAGCAGTGCCCGAAGAGGAAATCCTGAGTGACTTCAACAAGTTGGGATGGCAGATCGTCCCGTGTCCATCATCCCAAGATGGGGGGGCCTGGGTTCCCCTCCATTACACGATACCAGCACTGTTGGCTGCAGTAGATCCAAACCGAGAAGCTGAGCTCATCGGACTGGACAAAGCCGTCACTATACGACAATACTTCGAGAACGAAATAGTCGGTGAATATCTCCCTCCTCGCAGCCTGTATTCAATTAACGTGGATGGATTGATTGCCCGCCCCTATGTAATCCCCATTCTCATGAATATCCATAGCTATGTCAGTGCCGAAATCGACGCGAAGGTCTTTCGCTACAATCTGATCGCCAATGATGAGACCATCCAGGAGGTCTTGGGTCTTGGCGGAGAACAGTATCTGGAGGGATTTCCTTCTACGCAGGTTGGCGCGACAACTTACACAAACGAGGAAATCTACAAGTGGATCCCGCATTGGGAGAGCAGACCTCTGAATGCATGGACGGAAGATACAGGTTTTCGTGGATTATTTTACGCTCCCCTTTTCAATACCGTTATGCCGACATCGCCGGCGTACAGCGAAATCCAGGTTGAGTGGACTGTATCTCCACCCGTCCTCGAGGCCAGGCCTATCGGCATCTTGGCAGAAAATGACTGGAGATTCGAGCAAACACCGGAGATCAAGTTCCGAGAAACCATAACATCGAATCTAGAGAATGCTGAAGATGATGTTCCATTGCTGGTCAACGGCATGATCGTCGGTGGATTTGACATTGAAAGGCTGCCTTCTCAGGACGAGGAATTGACTTATGTTCCACTAGAGACCTACTATCCTCCGAGTGTGACTCTCCGCTACGAAGAGAGCGGCTCCCCACTGGAACAACCCATCAAGATCCAACCCACGCTCAATCCGTTAGGTTACATTCAGCGCCCGCCTATGTTGCTCACCACTCTGGAGTCCGCAAGGCTGTTCAATCCCGTTGACCCCATCAGCGCGATTCGCATCAGGGTGGGCGGCATTGATCGGTATAGCCCTGAAGCGCAGGAACGGATCGAGGCCATTGCAGGCGAGATCGTCGACGCCACCGGTCTCGATGTGGATGTGGTTGCCGGGTCCTCGCCACGCACAGTGCTGGTGCATCTCCCCGGCTACGGAGAGATCGCGCCGATGGGTTACGTTGAAGAACAATGGATACAAAAGGGCGTGAACTTGTCCATCGGACAGCAGGTTAAGCGGGTCAACGTGCTGCTCTTCGGTGCCATGCTCTCTGTCGGAGGTCTTTTCATCCTTAACACCTACCTAACGAGTGCCCTCAGTCGTCAGCGCGAGATCTCACTCCAAAAAGCACTGGGGTGGCGTTCCTCGACGGTGGTTTTAGGGTGTGTGACCGAGACGGCGCTTATTGGGTGTTTGACCGGAATCCTTGCGATTCTGCTGACCATCGCGTTGCAGACCGTCTTCCGAATGGGGATTGTTACGCCCAGAGTGGTCCTCATCCTGCCGGTCGCGGTTGGTCTCTGCCTTGCCGGAGGTCTTATCCCGGCGTGGATCTCGAGCCGCGTGGCTCCAGCAAGGGGAACGCGCCAGGGTGAGGTTTCCGGAGGAGGTGCAATATTCCATGGCCCAACGTCCCTCTTATGCTATGCACTACGTTCGATGGCCCGAAGAAGGATTCGTATGCTGGTTGTTGGGGGGACGATGAGCATGGCTGCCGCGCTCCTCACTATTTTCTTGGCCGGCACATTGGGTTTGCGCGGCTATCTGGCCGGCACATTGCTTGGGGATTACATCATCCTGCACGTACAGAGTTACCACTACCTGATGGCCGTGGTATGCCTTCTCGTTGGGGGAATTGCCACGATGGATGCTCTATTGGTTTCGGCAATAGAGAGGCGGCAGGAAATTGGGATCCTGAAGGCGCTGGGTTGGCGTGATTCCGCGGTGTTCCAGCTTTTCCTGATCGAGGGCGTAGTACTGGGAGCTGTAGGCGCGCTGGTTGGAATTGCGGTGAGTTTAGCGACCACACTCTCCTTACAGGAAAATCCTACGGGCCATCACCTCGCCATTATCCTGGCAATTGGGTTGTTGGTGCCGACCATCATTGGCGGATTGTCTGCTCTCATGCCTGCTCGGATGGCGGCATCCTTCTCTGCGGCTGAGGCGCTACGTCATGAATAGGTCTTAGCAAGGGTTAGGTCAAGTCCTACGGCACCTCCACCCCCACTCGATGGATTAACTACCCATTCTCCATCAAAGTCTTAGTTGCCGCCCGCGGCTCAGAGCCGAACCATACGGCAGCCAATCCCCTAGTCGCTCCTTAGAGTAGCGTCCACGAGGGATGTTCTATGACGTTGCTGCTTTGTCGAATTCTATTTTTCGGTCACTCCAGGTTGTAATACTTTTCCTGGCCAGGGTAATGTATTAATGAAGTGCAAACATCAAATTCGCGGATCCATAATGTCAAATGTGCTTGAAATCTTTGGTTCGGAATTATCTTCAAAGCCGGAAATCACGACAGTGACCGCATCCCTCACTGAAGGATTCGATGATTATTTCTCTCGGCTTTATGCCTATGCTATCTATCGCCTACAGGACCCTGTCATCGCTGATGAGATCGTCTCCATGACCTTTGCTGCTGCCCTATCTCGGTCTGACCAGTTTGACCCAACCATAGGGTCCATGGATGCATGGCTATTTGGCATTGCGCGAAACGTAATTAGGAAGCATTTACGTACACGTCGGATTCGAGTTTTGATCTCACTCGATTCTTTCTCGTCCCATCCCGGATCATCACAGCGTTGGGTTGAGGATGTCGCTGCCGAGAACCAACTTCTTGCAGAATTGCTTTCGCGAGTCGGGAACTTGCCCGAACGAGAGCGAGAAATATTGTCCCTAAAATTTGGTGCCGAAATGACCAACCGAGATATTGCCGAAATTATGGGTCTGACACAGAGCAATGTTGGGGTCATTCTGTACCGCACACTCCGCCACCTGAGAGATCAAATGCATGAGGGGGCTGGGGATGAATAATCAAAAACCTTCAATGGAAGATGTAGACCTCTTCAATCATCAGCTTGATCAACTCATCAGGACCCACCATCTTCCAACGGAAGAAATGGACTCCGTCCACCGAGAAATGCTAGGGCTTGCACAAGCGCTATCACATAAACCTTTCATATCACCCAGCAACGTGCAAGTGGTGGTGAGAAAACTGGTAACCCAAGAATCAGTTCCATCGTCATCAAAGGTCATTTCGAAACGCAAACTTTTGGCCTTGGGTCTACTGCTCCCGATTGCCGCCTTCATAGTGGCTTGTGCTGTGTCTCCCACGATAAGGACACGTACGAGGGAGGTCCTGCTCCAAATTGGAAATCTTATCTTCACAAATAAACCTACCAATGCGCAGCGAGCAGAGCCTTACATGAACACTCCTTGGCCCACACCCCTGATAGAAGAGACGATTGATCCACAACGCTGGGCTGCGCTCACACAAGAAGAGGCCAACCGCCTGGTGGGCTTTCAGGTTCTCGTGCCACACGATGTGCCAGAACAAGAGTGGGAGAAAGCCTTCCGCCCAGAGTGGGGTAATCCCAAAGAGATTTCTTGGGAGATTTATGAATCGCCTGCGGGATGGATCTACGTCCTCTGCGACTGCTTCCGCTTCCATCACGTGGCAATTGGTCAACAGCGTGTCGAAGAAGGCAAACTCGAGGAATTCGCCGTTGCCGATGCCCAATTAAGTGAAGTCGAAGTGCGCGGTTCGCGTGGATATTGGATTGAGGATGCGCCAACAGGGATCGTCGGTGGGGGTGGCTCAGCCTGGAGTTTGACGAGGGAGGACATCGTCTGGCAGGTCAGTCAAGAGAATTATCTAGTGTGGGTAGAAAACGGAATTCTGTATATGATCAGCGGCAGTGACGAGCTCAACCTGGATGATTTTGAACTCGTCGCTGAATCTCTGGCGCCATAAACATGAACCATCTTCGCGTATTAGCAAGCCGCGTAAAGCTTGCACTTCTTGTCCTTCGCAGAAAGCCGAGGGCGAGTCCCCCCTTTAGCTTTCAATAAATCCTTTCCTCACATCTGGTTTGTTCCGCTCTAAATTTAGCCTTGGCGGCATCACGGATAAATCCACGCAGGGCTGGTCCAGATTTCTTCGTTACCATCTCAATTGACCAATAGACTTTGACGATCCGCGATTTCTTACATTGCGATTGGCTAGAGCGTGACCCCCGCAGCGTTCGCTGGAAACGGAATAACGTAACAGACGAGTTCAGTTTGCAGGATAAAGTTCAGTAAATGAAGGGCGATCTTATACAAGGTTCGGTGTCTTGAAAAGAGATTGAGGCTAGGGAAAAGGAGAACTTCCTCTTACGCTAAATAGCGGAAACTTAGAGACCATTACTCACGTTTATAACTAGGTTTGAGCATAAAGGAAAGCGGTCACCGTCGGAGCTGAGGGGGACAACCCCGGACGATGGCCGCTTCATTCTCATTATAGCAATGGACTACCCTGTTACCCCTTTGAAGGATCATACCCGGATCTGGTAGTCTACCCTCGAAGAAACAAAATATTCGGACCCATACCCAGGTAACTGGCCTTTACGCGATCGGCCCACCAGGTCTCACTGAGGAGCTTATTCCCTCTCCGTGATTCTCCTCACGGCCTCCTTGGGTGTTACGATATCTGACCCAACGTGACGGACGAGATCTGGCTTTCCTAAGAGGTGTTTCTTGTCGAGTGTAACAAGCAGCTCGACATTAGCCTCCCTGGCAGCTGCAGCTATAGGCGCGTCTTTCAATGCTGTGTATTTGCCTGCTTCGAGTACCTGCTCTTTTGACGGCCGGACGATCTCGTAGGGTACGCTCTCCAGAATGAATTCCATGAAAGGTAGACAGTCGGGCGCGTTTGTTGCCAGATTTCTTCTGGTTTCCTCGATCACGATCCTGCTGAGCACCAGGTCTATCTTGCCCCTCACTGCCATCAGGATGAGATCACGGGAATGGCCTCGAGACGAATATGCTGCGGAGAAGAACACACTGGAGTCGATGAAGACCCGAGTCATTTGCTGTCCGGATCCGAGACGTTATACTCTTCCTCGATAAGCTCCCCGCGGATCTCCCTCCCCCTCTCCATCAGTTCCTCCAGGCTGAGTCCCCGCTCCTTTAGGGCTTCCCCGATCTCATCCAGCGCGGCCGACACGACAATCTCGACGGGCTTTATGATCACGCCTTCTTCCGTCTCCACAAAGGTTACGAGATCCCCTTTCTTGAGGTCCAGCCTCTCACGGACCTCTTTAGGGATGGTCACCTGCCCCCTCTCCTGCACGCGAACTGCTGGTGCCGACATGTTGGCCTCCTGATTCATGAAGTCATATAATCATACTTACATGATTAGATTATCCTGCAATAAGTCGAATGTCAAGGATCATTAATTTTGTGCTGGTCATTGAGAAACAATCGTTAAGAAGGACGGCTGCCAGGATCGGTTTAGGTATTTCGGCAACCAATTCCTAAACCGAGATCCTCTGAGATTTGTCTTGCTAATATTGTGTCTGTGCTACTTGAGATACCGATCGATACAGATGTTGTGAGCTTGTTGCCGTTATCGGCAATTAGCGATAACTTACGGAAAGTTCTATTTGTTGATGGAGTTGGTCGAGTGTACCATCCACCTCCTACTCCATTAGCTTGCCAGTGTCTATTACTTATTACTTTCAGCTAAGTGCTCCTAGTAGGTAAACCCAATGTGCATGTTCCGACGCATGGTGGACACCGATTCCGACGCATGGTGGACAGTGATTCCAGCCCATGCTGGACACCGATTCCGGAGCAAGGTGGACACTCATTCTATCCTGGGCATGCTTGCCTGAAGACACTATAGCGGCACTGGATAATCCCTGATTGTTTTGTGCGCATCTTGACCTCCGGCACTTTGAGATGAAAACGAAAAACCGCCCACAGGTTTAAGTTGCAAAGCAACGCTCGTGAGCGGTATTTTCCAAGCCATTAAATGTTCATCATAGATTGAGCATCAGGAATGTACATCAAACAAAGTGGTCGTGTCAAACGAATAAATCTTTCAAGTTGAATGCTGCTTCGAAAACAACCAGGAAATGGTGTTCGTGAAGCTACCGTCTTTCGAGGCGCTTTGCATTGTAACTAACCGAGTCGCGCTTGCCCTCTGGGGAGAAGTGCTGCCCTGTTATTTCAAATCCTTTTTTGGAAAAGAAATCTTGGGGTGGAAAGTATCTTATATGAACTCAGACCCTGGGAACGAGTCGCTGGTGGGTCCCCTTCTTCATAAGAGGCACAAGCAAGCGCCATTACTGAATGCGCCGACTTATATGCTTTCTCTAAAGAATAGTGATTGTCCAACGGTTTAATCCTAGTGATCAGATAACTCTGTAAAATCTTTCAGAATCTGACTTGCCCTGAGTGATTTCTCCTTCCCTAATCCTCGGGGATCTATTTGATAATTCCTGATTCTCTTCATTACCTTCTGATTCAATCTCTCGAATACTCATTTGTGTTTGAAAAGTCCAAGAAATCCCTGTCGAGAGAGTGACGCACTAAATATCTACGGGCAACGAGGGGGCGCGGGGGGCCAGAAGGCGAAAATTGGACTGAGGGGAAATATTTCCGGAAATAGTTTTGTCCCACCACTAGCACAGCAAGAATAAATGGAGCAAGTATCATGTTGTCTGAAAGGTGATTGCAACTACATAGGAACTAGAACGGGTTTCCAATGGAAACTGATTATGACATGGCTCTGCTCACAATCCCTCCCCTTTGAAAATCACTATGTGAAACAGCCAAATCATCCATATTGAACCGATCGAGAGTATGATTCAGGCATGACGCAATGCTGTGAGCAGGACGTATTTCGAGCTTCACTAAGCACGAGAAGGGCGCAAACTAGTGGTCGCGATGGTCCTAATATAGGCTTAACTGCTATACGCCATGTCCACACGTTTGATTCAAGCAAGAGATTCCCTTAGATACGAGTTTGGTCTCATAAACGCAGACGCTAAGACCAGGAGAAAGTTCCATGAGCACTAAAACAATCGTAATCGGCCTGTGCCTGGTTGTACTTCTGGCTGGGTGCGCAGGTGAAAGCAGTAATGGCCTATCTGTGGAGGAAACTGCCCCGCGCTCTGAGACAGTGATCGAGAGCGAGACAGTGGTTTACCCACCTATCACAGGAACGCCAGGCACCGTTGAGGTGCGCGGCGGCGATGAAGGAGCACTGAGGGAACTCCTTGGCCGTGTCTTAACTTTTGGCGGGCCTGAAGCAGGCAGTGTACTCGTCCTGGTTGGGGAATCACCCGGTTCATTACCTTTCTCCCTACCGCTGCCAGATAACGCCGACATATTGGGGAGCGTTCTTCGAGAGGAAAGGGCATTTTACGGGACGGAAATGTACCTTCATGTCGAGCTAACCCCTGAGCAAACGATGGATTTCTATCGTCAGAACCTCGACGGGGACGATTGGAGGCTGCCCGAAGAGCCCGGTTCATCATCGGGTTTTATCTCAGAACCCTACCCCAGCGGGACTTTTTGTCATATTCCAACCGGTGCATCGGTTTGGATCAATGCCTTTCGATTGGATGAGGGTACAACCGATCTAAGGCTATCCATTCAAACTGCAAACGAGTATTCAATCTGCGAACAGGATTACGGATCAGGGTATGAGGATAAGGTGCAGAGAATCCTGCCATTATTGGCCGCTCCACCTGGTGCCATGGTCAAATCCGGGGGTATGTCGAGCGGCGGCAATGAAGGCGATATGTCAGCTATTGTACAAACTGAGCTATCGGCAGAGGAGCTCGCCACATATTACGGAAACCAGCTTCTTGATGTAGGGTGGACAGGAGCAGGATCAGGGTCATCGGAAGTTGCCTCCTGGAGCTTCTGGAAACTTGTAACTGATGAGGATGAAACCTGGATTGGGACGTTTCTCGTCTTCGAAAGCACAGTCAAAGCAGAGGAGTTCTTTGCGTGGTTTCGCATTGAACTTGAAGTTGATGGAACGTGATCAGTCTTTCGAAACCCATGAGGAATAGCTCGTTGCATTGATCAAGGTGCAGGCGAACTTCATAACGATATCAATCGTTTCAGAAGCATGTGGTAGAGCATTACGCCAGGATGTTGTAGTACGCTGCTAATGCTCTGCTGATCACCTGGATGGCTTGCTCCTGCAGCCCTTCGTCTCAAGTTACACCTGATTGAGGATCAGTCCAGCCCTCATTAATTCCAGAGGTACTTTCCCAAGTTATAACTCCTAGAGTATTTACCGCTCTTTGGGAAGCTCTATGACGAGCGCGAAGATCGCAATCCTCGTCGCCAATGGTGCCTGATTAACGCGATTCCGAACAGGCTGATAATGATGCCCAACGGGGCATCGGTGGGATAGTAGCGGAACCTGATGTGATGCTCGCCTGCTTCCGTCGCAACACTCAACCATTGACCCGTGTTGAGTTTTACCCGTTTTCCATCAACCCAGGCATACCAACCCGTCCAGGCGTTCTCACGCACAACGAGCACTCCAGCATCCTCCGCCCTGCATTCGACATCGATGTATCCCCCTAATGAGGTTGCGGCACAATCTGAACGGCCTCCGTCTGAAAGGATGGACGCATAGGATGCAGATGGCTGCAATACAAAGGGATACTTGGAAATTTGGACTACATCGACACCTGCTGGGCTTTCCTCAAGCGTAGGATAGCCAGCCAGATAGGCTTGCGGTGCATCCCTTCCCTCCCAACGCCAGGGACGAAAAACCTGTGTCACTTTCATATCAGCTTCGAGGAACATGGGCACCCAATCATGAGAGAGGGTCGGCGGACGAACCCATTGGGCCGATTCGGGGCGTATTCGAAATGCTGTCAGCATCTGTTCGAGCGGCTTCTCATACGTTTGATACCACTCACGTGAGAACTGATATACGGATATCAGACTACCGGCCATCAAGATCACCGCTGCGATCCGGGAGATGGAGATCCATTGCTCCCTTACTGCCGGAACTCTGATCTGCAATTTCATACGGCTCCCTTGCAGCATTCGATCTGCCCCCCATGCTGCGAGGCCAATCAAGAAGGGAACCGCTAACCCAAGCGCCAGCACCGGGTATCGCAACTGCTCGGCAACGTGCGTGGATACGACGGCGAGGAGGCGGACAAATCCATCCGATGCGATGAAGAAAATAATGCCGATCGAGAGCAGGAAGAAGGCCAACAGCCTCCGCTCAAATCTGTTTTGCGGCCTCATCGCTCCAACGATGAGAAGAAGAGGCGCCCAGCCAATGTAATTCATGTACATTCCTGGGATCGTGTTCATGCCCAACCATTTACCTTCAAAAAAATGCAGCTCAGGAATAATCAGGTTGAAGGGCAGGTAGCCAAGTGGTTGTCCGCCTGAGAAGAGAGGATCGATCTCCTTGGCGAAATTGGGCCAGAAGTGAAAGAACGGCACCCAGAACACCGCGCTGACTAAAAGTGCAAGCACAAGGCCAAGAACAAATGGCCTCCAGAGCGGACGTAGGCGTCTTGCCGGGTTGAACAAGAACACAGCGAAGGCCGGCAACACAGCGATGATGAGTGCAAGCTGGATGTAACCCTGCCCGGCTAGCATCGAGAGACCAAGCGCACCTCCGAAGGCGACCCCCGCCATCCTACGACCGGTGCGAGCCAACCAAACAGCAGTCGGAAGCACGAATACAGCCGTCGCCAGTGCGAGCACCATGCCAACCATGCCTAAGTGCATTTTCCCCGACAGATGACCTCCGACGACACCCATTGCGCCGGCCCACAACCTGGCTGATCGGCCCAGACGCATCATACGCGCAAGCAGCCATTGTCCCAGCCCCGAAGCCAGGATGCTGATCACCAGCGTGATCTTCGCCCCATGGACAACGCCGAGAAAAAGTGTAGTGAGAACCACCACAGGGTGCAGAAAGCCGCCATGCATCTCGACGAAGGAGGGGTAGCCGCCATTCAGGAAGCCATTCCATAAAACGCAGGTTCCACACCGGAACAACGTTGGCCAGACAAAGTAAGGTTCGATCGTCAGGGGGAAATCAATGCCGTGTGGCCAACGGGAAGTGTCAAAGTCGAGATAGGCTCGCCCCAGCCAAAGTGCCCACAGTGTGATCAACACGATCTCTACGAAAAGGGCAGGATCTAATTTCTTGATAGCAGCTGATTTGCGGTTATGGTTCGACTTCTGACGTGGGCGAACCCGTTTAAGGATCGACTTAGCCGAGTTTTTTAAAGTCATGCCTCATCCCCCAGAGGATCGGTTCGCATAGGTCGCAAGATGCGTCTTTGCCAAGCTGAGCCCCACTCTTGAATCTCCCTTTGGCCCTTTACGCGCTGTGACACCCTGTCGAATTTGGAAATTCTGGAGGTCGACCGGACTTCGCTTTGTAACGTTGCATCGATAAAAGCGTCTATTCCAATCGACGAACCGTTCCGGATGTGGGACATTGATCGTTTCCCACTCCCATAGATAGATGGACCAAAATCACTTGGACGGGTTGAAAAGGTACACGCTGACAGTATGCCGAGAAAATGGGCTTTCTGGAACGATGACGAGGGACAGAGAATGAATATTTCCAAGTATAGCTGAATCCACATACTGGATTCTCAAGAAAGGAGAAAACTATCAGGATCCTGCCCTTCGCAGTCAGGGCTCTCCGAAGCTGGCTTAAGGGCGCGCCCAACCTGTATCCATCGAGATACGTTAGCCCTGGTGCCCAAGATGGGTATTGATTGCCAGACGCAAGTTTGAGTTGCTCTTGTCGCTTTGACGATGTACACCCTACCGGTGCTCTACCGATGTAGATGTTTCCAGGGAGATCGGCTTAACCCGATCGCATCAGCACCAATCCAATGAGAGCCGGCAGTCTCGTTTCACGAGGATGTCATCAATCCTAGAAACCACATGGAGTACTTTTTGTCTTGCCAAATGCAGCGCTTTCATAGCGTTTAAGCTGCAACATTCCTCGTCGCTTCACTATGGCTGCCAGACCGGGTTCCCGTCCTCACCCGGATCGTACGTTAGTCGGATGAGCCCTGATCCGTCGACGTTTACTCTGAAAATCTCCGCATTGCCGTCGCGCCTAGACATGAACGCAATCGTGCCTCCATTGGGCGACCAGGAAGGGCAGAGGTCAACCGCGGGGTTCTCCGTAAGGTCGGTTAAGGCTAAGCCGTCCACGCCAATCAGGTATATGTCGCTATTGGTATCATCGCTTGAGACGAATGCGATCAGTTTGCCGTCAGGTGACCAAGCGATCGCCTCTGCGCTTGCTCCTGATGTGAAGGCCTTCCTCCCAGAGCCATCAGCGTTCATAACGTGGAGATCGGGCGCGTCGCCCACTAATGCGGAAAAAGCGATTTGCGAACCGTCAGGGGACCAAACTGGGCTGCCATCGTCGGCAGGATTGTTGGTCAGATTGGTGAGTCTCGATCCGTCAACATTCACGACGTAAATCTCGCCATTGCCGTCGCGCGTAGAATAGAAGGCGATCCGAGTCCCGTCGGGTGACCACGCTGGCAGGATGTCAGTGCCGGGGGACTGGGTGAGATTGTTGCGGTCAGTCCCGTCGGGACGTATGACAACGATCTCGAAGTCGTCGTCGATGAGGGAAGAGAATGCGATATACCGGCCGTCGGGAGACCATACGGGATTGGAATCATCATATCCATCATTCGTTATGCGCAAGCTTTGGGCTCCAGAAGAGTCGATAACATAGATATCTGCTTGCTCGTCATCCGAGACTGCTGCAAATGCAATGGTAGAGCCATCTGGAGACCACGAGGGCGCATCCACGACTTCAAGGGTTTCATCGGTGAGCTTTACCTGGTTGGATCCATCTGAGTTCATCACGCAGACGCCGGCCGTCCCTTGTCGGCCGCAATAGAAAGCAATCATTCCTCCGTGAATCGCAGGCCGACATGAGCTGGCGAGCAACGAGAAGGCCAGCAGAATTGGTGGGCTGGCGATCTTCAACAGGTATCGGTTCTTAAAGGGAATCCGTCTCATCGGCAGTCTAACAACCTCGAGCTTCGCGCGGCACATAGAGTGGAGGCACCGGGGCCACCCTACCGGCCAGGAATTCCTGCCTCGCGCTCCCTCTCCATCGATGACAAATCGCGCCGCACCGTCCGCCCTGCGTGTTCGAAGCAGGGTCCTCGGTCGCCTTCAGCGAGAAGTTAGGCGCACGATTAGGTACATATCAATAGCAGCAATCGCAATTTCAACTACTTACCTCAACGTCAATATTTTTTGGAGCGAATCCATCTGAAACAGGAACCATCTCGAATGAAATAATGACACTGACTTCGGTTGTCTCTGATTGGATGGTCATAATAAAGCGGAGGGGAGATCCAGAAATCACTGATGATAGAAAGCCGCCTGCTGGCGTTCGTATACCACCCGTATATGTCCCCATCGATCCTCGAGTAAGGCCACCATCCCAGCCCGTGCGCACAGACTGGCGAGAGCCAAACGACCATAGCTCCTTGATATCGCCTTGCTGCTTGGGTCCGTTATACAACCAAGCAGTGTGAATTCCGAGACCTGGAAGTTCGCTTACATCTTGAAGTCGAGCTGGCTTAGGACTTAGAGATTTATCACAGAAGAGGTACGCCTCGAATTCGAAATCTCCGGCCTGTGTGCGCCCTCCGCCGAGAATGCTATCTGAGGAGAAAGATGCGTCGAGGAAAGGGAGGCTAGGAGAAAACGATGCCGAACATGCTTCGTAAGATATTTCTCGAGGGGTTTCAAAAGATTTGGTCGACGGCTCCCGACCACATCCCGTGAATAGAAAGGCCGTAGTCAGGGCGAATATGATGGCATAGCATTTCCTATCCATGAAAAACCCTCCAAGCAGGATTAAGCAAGATACAAATCGCAAAACTCGTGCGCCCTAACAGTTTCGAGCTTCGCGAAGCACACAGCATGCAGGCGACGGGGCACATATGCCGACCAGGAATTTCTGCTTCAAACCCACACTCCCCCGCTCTCTCGCTTGACAATCGCACCATTCCGTCCGTTCTGCATGTTCTAAGCAGGGTCCCTCGCGCAGCACACAGATGGTGCGGTCGCCTCAGGCGAGGCCTTATACGGTTCTACTCCCATCATAAATCAGGAAATATGATCCGGATATCTTCACAAGGATCAGAAATCGATTCCAGCTTCCTTTCATCCCAAATTTCAGTAAATTTCTGCTGCTCCCAGGTTGAGGTTTCTTCTTGAAACCCGGCCAAGAAGAACACCACACCTGGATGCCATCCAATTTCCTTGTATTCAATGACCCTGACGAGCCTTCCATCATTCAAGGAACTCTCACAGGAAACGGATCCACCCACCGGGAGAGCATCGATCCATACAGCCGTAATGCCAAGGGAGAGGTTAAAGAGCAAAAAGAAGATTACGATCCGCTTTTGATCCAAGCCAGAATTCCAAATCCTTCGGAAGCCTAGGATGAATATGGGAACCAGAAGGGTCAAGCTGATCCACAGGGTAAATCTGGGCATTCTAGAAAGCGTCGATGCAACGTACGCCACAAATTCCAGAGAACCATGCATCATTCGCAACCCACTCAACAATGCTCTCTGCCAAAGGAACAAGTTCATCAACGGGGGAAGAAGATGTATGGACGAAAGAATGGCGTTAAGCAAAGAGACGGTTAGAAGAGTTCGAGTTGTTAATGATGTAGAACCCATGAAAATACCTCACCATTAATCTGTTTGCCACGTACCCTCCTCGGATCATCGGGCTCTTGGTCAGGGCCCCGGCGTGGGTGTACCGAGGACGGAGACGATGTCCCGAGCACGATTGCGGGCTACCTGACGCAGAGTCTCTGTCGCCACCTCCCAACTTGCGAGCCGCAAATAACGGGCGAGTGCAGTGTGCAAATCACCCCCTAGGTCGTAGGCGCTGGCGAGATCAAGAAGGACATCTGGGGTGGGGTCTAGCGCGAAGGCCGCCTCGAAGTACCCGGCGGCGCGCTGGAAGTGACCCAGCAACAGCTCCGCATGGGCAAGGTCAGTGTTGAGGCGTGCCAACTCCTCAGCCGTGCTGAGTTAGTCGAGAAGTGGTACCAGGAGCTCTATCGCGGCAACACCCTCTCCTGCATCAAGATGTGCCTCCGCAGTTCCCATTACGGATGGGAAAGGAGAGGGCGAGGGAGTATCAGCCTGTTGAGGCGCAAGACTGTCGGCAAGTTGGGTGTCGGTGGGAGCAGGGATGGAAGTGGAGGAGAGAGGAGTCTTCGAAGTTTGAGGGGCGGCTGCAAAGTGTACAACCTTCACAGTAACGAGAAGGACCCCCACCGCGAGGACTGAGGTTATCCCGATGAAGAACCCGACGATCGCGAGAGATACGGTTTGCGACGGCAAACGGGACACGGTTGAAACCTCCAGCGGGGAAGAGCGATCTGTGTTGCCAAGAGCCGAACCCCTAGTTCTCCCCCAATCCATACGTTGCTCGTGTGCCGTCTTTCTGACGGACAACGAGGATTATGCCTATGTTGTCAAATTGGATGGCCTTTTGCCCCCAATTATGGATCTCGAGAAAGAAGTCTCCATCTGAGGTGAGGTACATTTCGGGGTTCCTTACAGGGTTGGCTCCCCAGACAGGACTATCGACAAGTCCAGATCCACCATCCTTGGGGTTCCAGGGCGATACCTGGAGAGTCGGGATGCCCTGCGGTGAGGAGGTGATCAGGTACACAGTAAGGGACTCAATTGTGTCGAAACTCAGACGGCTGGATGCCTGAAAGCGTAATGCCAGAAAGTCGTCAGGCCGAAGAAGTTGTGGACCGATCCCAGTGGTCATATTGACGAGTCGGGTGCCCGGGGGGGTTGACGCCGAACTAGCTGATAAAGGGCGTGGGGTGATTGTGGGCTGAAGAGTAGGCATGGGTGTGGAGGGGATGATCACCTGCGGTGTGATTTCGTAGGGTGATGCACCTAAGGCAGCAAGTTCGCGTACTATCCTTCGCCCGAATGGCCCTGTCCCAATTATCCCGAGCGTCGCCTCAGCATACCGAAGCAGCTCAATCGCGCCTTCCTTGTCTCCATCGGCCAGCGCAAAGCGCCCAACCAGGTAAGCGTAGATCCCCTCCCGATACCATGTCTGGCTTTCCCCGACTGCGAGGTCGCTTTGGGCTTCGTCGAATTTGCCCTGGTCATAGCTGATTAAAGCCCGCAAATAGTAACGCCAACCGCCATAATCCGGCTCCTTTTCGATCATCTCATTCAGTTGGGCGCGCGCCTCCACAAGACGGCCCAGATTGTAGAGGATCCACGCTCGGTCCCTGAGTGCGCGAGCTGTTGGGCAATCGTCAACAATGCCATCAATCCGGCGGAGCGCCTCACTGAATTGCTCGGTGACTTCGTAGTTCTCAGCAAGCGCAGTAATAAGGGTGCAGCTCGGGGGTGCAGAAGGACCTCTCGCACGGATAAGGCGCTCAGTTTCCGATAATCCCTTTCGTCCCTCACCAAGCGCGGCGAATGCGAAGGGAAGAGACTGTTCAGAGAAAGGAACCGTATTCCCGAGCGCAAGAGATCTTTGAAGGTTTTCCAGTGCAAGAAGCCAGATCTGAGTTTGATTTATAGTGAATACTTCTTCGGCAGCCAGCCGGTCGAGGATTTGGAAGCGAGTATAGAAATGGTCGCCATTGACAACTGGGCTGAGGGCAATAGCCATATCGATATCCTGATAGGCTTGATCTAAAAGAGCCCGATACTCACTATGAACGCGTTGGTTGCCCATTAACTCGAGGCTGACGCGGGCGCGCTGATAGTACCCCTCCCCATATTCGGGAAGCACCCGCAGTACGCTGTCCCAGGCTAACACTGCCTCGGCGAATTTGCCCTGCGTAGTGAGCGACTCGGCGATCTCAATATCAGACTTTGCGTCGATCAAACGTTGTTCGTACGTTTTCGTGATAACGGTAATCGTCGGTGTGCGAGTGGGAGGCGCCGGGGTGAGTGTAGCCGTGGGGGTCCATGTGCTCGGAAGGGTTATCACTGGACCGAAACCTTCAGAAGGTGCAGTAGATCCAGTCAACGCGATGCTTAGGCTGCTGGCAGCTTTATCCAAAGCCCCCGAAAGTAGAAGAGCTGCGAGAAGAAGTCCGCCTGTGACCAGCCCGAGCGCTATACCAGCAACAATACCCACTCGCGGAGATGCAGCCTTAGACCTGGGACTAGAGCCTGGGTGGTCGGAAGGGGTGCTAGTTTCAGTCAGGGGCTGCGATGTTGAAGTGGTAGAGGACTCAGCAACGATGACTGGCGAACCGTCAAGCATGGCGCGGGCGCCCTTATGGTGAGGGTTGAGGGCAAGAACGCGCTTGAAACAGTCCGACTTCATCGTGGGATCCGTTAGGCTTTTCCCCCAACCACCACCAACCTTCAGCATCGAGAGGGTCAAGACGTACAAGTCGCTTGAGGTACGCCTGGGCTCGGGGTAAATCTCCTTCCTCATACGCTGAAATGCCCAGCCTCAGCAGATGATCTTGGTTTATCTCTTGGCCATTGGTATTCACCCCACTACTCTCCGTGAACGATCGAGTCGATTCTAGTCTCGGACTCTCCACAGCACAACGGAAACGGTTGGAGATGTATTACCGATACAAAAGCGGTCGAGAAGGCGGCGGCGTAGCTATCCTTCGGCTCGGTATCGACGATACTTTCTCGATCGGAGAGAGTAGATCGCGGAATAAATTGTAGGTCGAGGCCCATGTCAACTCGTAGAAGATAAGAAAGAAAATGAAGCTAATTTCCAAGAATATCCATAGCCAATTTGAGCGATTAAGGTGCATGAGTCATTGATTAGCGACATTCCTTCTACATAATGCATATAGGATGGATTGGAAGAAAATTCCCTTCCTTAAGCTTCGCGAAGCAACAGCATAGCGATCCTGAGGACCCAGGGTGGAGGCGCCGAGACATTCACCCTAGCTGCGAATTCCCGCCCCAAAATCCCGCTACTTCGATAGCAAATCGCGCCGCACCATCCGACCTACATCTTCTGAGCAGGGTCTCCAGTCGCCTCCAGCGAGAGTCTGTGTAAAAAGTCGACCAAAAGATTAATGGTGGGTCTAAAACTCATGAATGGGCCCTTTTTCCGTGTGCGAACCCGTAAATCAGCCATTTCTTGATTCTTTTCAAGGGTTCTATCCCATCGTCTCTCGAAAATTTGGACTTTTTACACAGCCTGGCGAGACGTTAAGATGCAATAAGGCTGGGCTTTATGCATTTATCCCCTTACCCTCCTCGCTTGGATCTCAATAAAACCCAGAACTGTAGCTCCTATCTCACGAAGATATCTACGTAAGATGGTTTCAGGTAATTCTGAATGTGAATCCGCAGAAACTCCGATACTTTCAATCCCTACAGAATTGCATAAATACATAGCCCGGAATAAATGGTATTTCTGAGATACAACTACAACCCTAGGAAAAGCATGATCTTGGAACAGATTGATACAACTATCAAGTGTACTGAAACCGTGAGGGTCCAACAGCAACGAATTATTGCGGATCCCGGAATCCACAGCTAATTGCCTCATAACTTCGGTTTCCTGTTGTGAGCCACTTAGAACGAGATACCGTACCCTTCCCATTTTATATAAATCAATTGCTGTCCCGATCCTTTCGATCAGGGGTGTAGATGGCGTTCCATCTGACCACACACCTGCCCCAAGAACCAATGCAGCATCCGCGTTTGGAATGCCATCTACAGAGTAAATATCCTTCGAATACTTAGTCACAGAATAGAAAAAAGGCGAGATTGCCGCTAAGCCAATAATCAATATTGCGAAGATGCCAGCCCCTAAGATGCGCTTGGCAATCTGATGATTTGGTTGCGAAGAAAGCCTGTATACAGCATAGGATCCAAATTTCCACAAGATAAAAATGAAAGACATTTGGACAATTTCAGTCACAATTCCTGGAAAAGTAAGAATAGTTGAAGTTACAAGATATTTGAGAATGAATCTCACAGCCTCTGCAAGCAAAATCGAAACTAACCATAGCAGGATGTTTCTTTGAATAAAATTTCGTTCCAATAAGGTCAGATCATATACATTCTTGACTGAAGCCAAACCGAACCACGAGAGTAAATACGGGATCAGCGATATGGAAAGATCAAAGGATAGCCAAGGGGTGTAGGAAGACCTAAACACAAGGAAAAGGGAAGAAATCAATATTACAATGAAATCTCCCAAAATCAGCGCTAATGAAGCACCTTTTCTCATAAGGTTATCTAAAGTAAGAATTGCAGCCTATAATCCTCAAGCGGAGTCGCCGAGGGTACCCTATCTGCCTGGAATTCCCGACCCGCACACCCGCTCCATGGCTTGCAAATCGCGCCGCATCGTTCATCCCAATGTTCTTACGGGACCGTTCGCCCGGCACGTTATTAGCAGGGTCCCAGGACGCCTCCAGCAAGACGTTAGGCGGATCGGCATTTTCACTTTACGGCCCCAAGGGGTAGTCAACCCCGAACATCTCCTGGTAAGTTGTACACCACTGTTGAAGCTTGCCCAAGTCCTCCCCGAAGAAGCGATAGAGGGAGTAGGTAGCCGCGTTTCCAATTTGAGAATAGGCTTCGCGAACCTGTGACTGCGTAAAGAATTCCCCGTAATAGGCATACAACTCCTTCGCCATCTGCTGTGCGCGGAGATACAGGTCACCATCGGATGGTATCTGCCAGTCGAGCCTCATACTCACTGCAATAAGTAGAATCTCTGGATTCACACCGTATTCGGGACCACCGAATGCTGCCTGATCGTAAACTTCACCGATTGTCCATGGATCGGTAAATACCACCTGGCGAAAGTCCTCCCACTGTGGTTGAGAAGTGACAATCGCTCGCTCCAATTGATCCGGAACAGGGCCAAGTGAGAAGTAGGTATCATCATCAAGAAGAAAAAGGGGCGTAGAAGTGGAAACATCACATGCATCTGGGGTCGGAAAGGGCAAGTGGGTTGGACTTGGGGTTAGTATTTGCGTTTGTGTGATTGTTGGAGCCGACACAGGAGAAGAAGTCTGGGTGGATCTGGGAGGAAGGCTGGGCGCCGAAAACGATGGCGCTGGAGGCTGTTGAGCAACACAAGCAGTAATAGCCTGTGTGGCTATCGCGAGTATGGTAAGTAGCCATCGTGTGCGTCGAATATCCATTAATTCTATAGAAGTTGCCTAATAGCCCGCCCTAACAGCCTCGAGTTGAGGCGCCGGGGCCACCCCATCGACCAGGAACTCCCATCCCGCACTCCCACTCCATCGATTGCACATCGCGCCGCACCGTCCGCCCTGCCTGTTCTGAGCAGGATCCGCGGTCGCTTCCTACGAGATTGGAATGAGAAGGCCGGTACCTCCCCTCACGTGATGCCCTATTATGGGCTCACCAGATCAAACGCAGTCTACCTTCGTAGCTGCCAAAAAAGGAGATACCGACCCATGAATAAGATTAGCATGTTTTTCGTCGGGCTGGACCTGGGAGATAAGCACTCCTACGTCGCAATCTTGGACCCGGAGGGCGAATTGATCGAGGAATCGCGTCTGCCCACCACAAAGGCTTCCTTCCAGCGCAAGTTCGCCACCCTCCAGCCCTGCCGGGTGGCCATGGAGGTTGGCACTCACTCGCGTTGGGCTAGCCATTTGCTCAAAGATCTCGGTCATGATGTGCTTGTTGCCAACGCTCGTAAGCTCAGAGCGATCTATCACAACCCCCGTAAGGGCGACCGCGCTGATGCCGAGACCCTCGCCCGGCTGGCGCGGTTGGATCCCGAGCTGCTCTCTCCCATCCATCACCGATCACCCCAGGCGCAAGCCGACCTGGCCGTGCTGCGATCACGGGATGCCATTGTCCGCTGCCGCACCCTGCTCATCAATCACACCCGAGACCTCGTGAAATCCTCCGGTTCGCGCTTACCTTCTTGCTCCGCAGACAGTTTTGCTCGCAAAGCTGCTCCCGACATCCCCGAGCCCCTGCGACCTGCCCTGAACCCTGTCCTCGAGACCATCGCTTCCCTCACCCGGGATTTGAGACCCGCCTCCGTGACCAGATCAACTTTCACCCCCAGATGATCGCTCAGGAGGTTTTCGAGTTCAACCAAGTCGAGCAAGCTCTGCGGCGTCTGGAACGTAACGACGAGATCAAGGTCACTGTCTGACGTTTGCTCGCCGCGAACAAAGGAGCCGAAGACGCCAAGCGTATCAATAGAATATCGCTCCTGGATGTCAGGCAGGAACGCCTTCAACTTTGCAATGAACTGATCAAGAGCAGTTTGGTCAGACATGCACATTCACGATCTATCGGTACTCAATTCCATTCGCTTGGCCTGACAAGCTTATAGCCGTCCTTCTTCGTAACTACGTGTGGCAGTTGGCATTTCGCGAGTCTTCCCCGCCCCAATCGGAAGAATTCATCTACAGCCTCTTCGAGCAGCGGATTATCCCTCTGAGGTGGAAAGACGACGACCACCTTCTTGTCGGGAAAGTCTTCTTTGATCGCTACGATCGGAGGGACAAGATCTCCATCACCAGTGATGATCAGTGCAGTGTCGAATTGATTCTTGAACGCATCCCTGAGCAGTTCAGTCGCTAACTTGACATCGGACATTTTCTCCTCATATTCATTCCATGTCTCATGGCACTGCCGGCACTCTTTTAATCTTTGCTGGTACCGACCATAATGAGTGCTTACCCCTCCAATCTCATTTATAGCTTGAAGGTAGGTCGTCTGCTTACGAAATTTGGCTTTATCCTGCCTAACTCTGGCTGTAAAGTATTTTATGGAGACGAGGGCTTGGCCGGGTTTTGTCAACCTGTTTGCGAGTGCATTTAAATCAAGCCAGAGGTACCGTCTCCAACCTCGATCGGATATGCCGAAATACAAGTTGAATCTATCGATGTAAACACTCAATCTATCCATGCTGGTTCCCCCTCCATAAAAACCATCGATCACACCATCGATCCATCCATCTTGACATATCGTACACCTCAGGCTACGATTCTTTTAGCCCAGCTAGGGCGAATACCCCTGGCGATGACGAGCCCCTCCTCGGAAGGGCTCGTTTCTTTATCGCCGCCGCTTCGGCCGGCCGATCCTGCGATTACCAATCCCCAGGTTGTCAACCGGGCTGCACATACGGTGCCGGTCGAAAACATCGACACTCGCCAGCCGCACATAGTGGCGTGTCATCTCGAGCGATTTATGCCCCAGGATCTTCTGCAGCGTGAAGACGTCCCCGCCGTTGATCAGGTAGCGCACGGCAAACGTATGCCTTAGGAGGTGCGGGCGCAGACGCGGGATCTCTGTCCTTTCCGCGATCCGGCGCAGCATTTGCGATATGCCGTTGCGGGTCAGGGGCTGGCCGGCCATGTTGAGAAACAACCTGTCCTCGTGCGGGTTAACCGGCTCAGGTCGGAAATGCTCCAGGTAGCGAATCATGGCGCGCTTCGCCGTGGTGCCGATTGGCACGCTGCGTTCCTCGGCTCCCTTCCCGAAGACTGTGAAGCAGCCGGCACCGAAGTCGACATCCTCGACCTTGAGACCGACAAGTTCACTCAGCCTGATGCCCGTGTCGACGAAGGTGAGCACGATGGCATAGTTTCGCGCCCCTCCGGGCGTGTGCTGCGGTATGCACAGTAGGATCTTGCGCAGCTCGTCCTCGGTGAGCGGTTCGATGAGCACCTTGGGGACCTTGGGCGCCTTCATGCGCTTGAGGATATTATTCTCCGTATACCCATCCTCATAAAGCCAGGTCGAGAAGGCCTTCAGTGAGCGCGCAAAGCCGTTGATCGAACTCGGCGAGAGCCCACCCTCCTGCTCCTCATGCTTGGGGTGATTCGGGTAGCGCGTCTTACGCTCCATGAGTGATTGGATGAAGCTCCGTGCGGTGTCCAAATTGAACGCCTGGACGAAAACTTCCTCATCCGAATCCGCCTGCAGGAATCTAAGGAAGGCCGCCAGTTTCCTTTGGTGCCAGCAGATCGTTGCCGGGCTCTTGCCCTCCAGCTTGATGACCGTTAGGTAATTCTGTATGGCCTGCGCCAAAGTGGTCTGCAAATAGCCCTCTCTGAGTTCCCCGTTTCTTGCATTCATCGTAGACCTCCATTCCGTTTATGTGGTGGACTCATGTTGACTCACGTCGACTCCTCCCAACCAAAGGAGTTTGAATCTCTTGGACTTAATTAGGCTCTTGGCCTAAATGTGGACAATCGAGGTATATTGAAAGTGGGGGAACAAGGACAGACCTGCCCTTTTGGACAGGTCTGCGGTGGGGGGAAAATCACGCCCACGAGCCCAATTTATATGGTCAAGTGGGGAATCGAGGTGGCGACGACTGGATTTGAACCAGTGACCAAGGGCTTATGAGTCCCCTGCTCTACCACTGAGCTACGTCGCCTATATTGCGTCTAGTTAATCAATCGAGGCATTCTACCCAAGAAAATAGTGTACTACAAGATCGAAGGTGCACAGCACCAACCAGCACATTGCTGTGTTCAGAAGATCTGGAGTGCTCTTTGCCAAGGGATGTGCTGTGTGTGCTAATTTTTGCTGAAGGAATTCAACCCCTTATCGTGGCGCCCTTTCAGGGACTCATCATATCCAGCATCACAGCCTCACCCATCTCAACGCTGGCCTTGAATTGGTCGACCGTAACCCGCCCCAGCCATCTGGAATAAGCCCAAACGAAAGATTTGCATCCGACTCATATAGCAAACTCCATCCAATACCTATTTTCAAGCCAGCTTGTACGCACTATGCTTCCTGAACAGATTGACCTGCCGGATCGATGGGTTTGATCATACGAAACGAGCTAAAGAGCAGCCCGGTCATGATCAAGCCAAAAACCAAGAATGGCATCCCGGCGCTGAAAGCCCCGAACGGCGCGCCACTGAAGATCGGAGCGGCGGCGTTAGCGCTACCGAGCAAGGCCGGAGAGATGCCCAATGTGCCTCCGAGATCACCTTGACTCACACGCTTGGTGATCATGCTGTTGATGCTCGGCTGCAGTATCCCCCCCCGCCAACCGAGGTTGGAACCATCGCCAATAGCGTCCATAGCCATCCCGTGCTTCCATCGTCGGGCAGACTCACGCCCAGGTTGGCCGTCGTCGGGTTCTCGTGGGTCCGGAAGTCCTCCTTGGCGCTCGACTCAGCCGTCAACTCCGAGCGTGACTACCAGGGCACGGGCTGCCCGGGTGTAAAGGAGACCGTGATCAGTCCAATCGCTAACGTGGCCAGTCCCACGAACACCAGCCGCCGGTGCCTCCAGCGCCTGCTCCAGGGGCCGATGAAACCACCCGGCAGGTAACCTATCGTATTCGAGGATCCTATAATGCGTGCGTTTGGCTATTTCTGGCTAAACAGAGGCTGGCCCGGACACTAATCCCAAGGACCAGGCGAGGACTTCAATCGGATGGACGCTCTTCAGACCCGTATGGGCTTCTATCCACCAACGGCAAGTTTCCGAATCTGTGACCACCAGTTCAACACCGATCCCGATCGCCTGGCGGAAGAGCTCCTCCCCGGTTGCTTTCGCCACGGGGTAGCGCTCGGATTTAACGCCATACGTCCCCGCAATGCCACAACAAGCCGACTCGGAAACGACGATCTCCAGCCCGGGGATCCTGCGCAGCACGTTCAGCGCGGGCATGCCAATCGCATGACTGCGCAGCTGGCAGGGAGCGTGGTAGAGCACCTTGCGCTCCACGGGTTCCAATTCGACCTGATCCAGGCGGTCAGGCTCATCCCACACAAGGAATTCGAAGACATCACGGGTCGCTTCGGCCAGCGCCTGTGCTTCACGCCCGTCAACGCCCAGGATGCTGCGGTAATCATGTTTTAACGCCAGGGTACAGGAAGTTGAACCGCCGACGACCGGCATTCCGGCTCTTACAAACGGTCCGAGTTTTTCGATGTTTGCATGTGCAGCCCGGCGTGCGGCCTGGAACATGCCGTTGGATTGGAGGGGGAGCCCGCAGCAGTTCTGGGGAGGCAGGACCACTTTAAAACCGAGGGTCTCGAGCACCCGGACCGTGATTTCGCCTAACTCGGGTTCGTAGTACTCGGCGCTACAGCCATGGAAATAGGCCACATGTCCATCGAGATTGAGGGTGGTGGATGGCTCATCGACACAATGATCAGCAAGCCGGGAACGCAGTGTCTGCGATTTGAAAACAGGCAAAGGCGCATGTTTATCAATCTTGAACAACCCATCCAGAAGCTTTCGTGTTAAAGCCGAGCGGAGGACCGCATTCGCCACACCGGCCACTGGGCGTGCCACCCACCCCAAAAGCTGCGGCCGTGAGATCAATTGGTCGCGCAGGGGGACGTGTCCCTGCTCTGCCAGCCGGGCTTTAGCTTGGATATTGATCTCGGCTACTTGCACACCGTGTGGGCAGACCTGGGAGCAAGTCCCACAGCCCGAGCACCATGAAACACTATCATCGGGAACAGGAAGCCGGGGATGCCGGAAGCGCTGCGCTTGGGGACCCACGGCTTTCGGCCCGCGGAATACATCCGATACAGCCATCACTGGGCAGGCTGCCGTGCAGATATTGCACTTCAAGCAGTGATCGCTGCTCAACAGGGCAGCTAGATCCAAGGTTAGCCCAAGCGAAACATCATATTGATGGATCATGCGCACCCGGGCCTCCGGTAACAACTGCGCGGCATAGGTTAATCCGATACCCAATCCAACGTTCGCTGAACGGCCCGCTTCCAATCTTTATATAGGGAGGTCCGTCGGTCTGAAGCCATGACCGGTTCCCATGTTTTATCGGCTACCCATAGTTCTCTCAGGCTTGCCAGATCGGGCCAGAAACCGGTCGCCAACCCGGCGGCATAGGCCACGCCGAGCGCGGTTGTCTCGGCGATGCGTGGGCGAATCACCGGGACATCCAGCACGTCCGCCTGAAATTGCATCAGCAGATCATTGTAGACCATGCCGCCATCAACCTTTAGGGTCCGGAGCGGGATTCCCGAATCGACGGCCATGGCCTGGGCCACCTCGCAGGTCTGGTAGGCTGTTGCTTCCAGTGCGGCACGTGCCAGGTGACCCCGGTTGGCATAGCGCGTCAATCCAACGATTACGCCGCGTGCATCCGATCTCCAGTAAGGGGCGAACAATCCCGAGAATGCAGGGACGAAGTAGACACCTCCGTTATCCTCCACACTTGCTGCCAGCGCCTCCACTTGCTCGGATCGTTCAAAAAGACCGAGGTTGTCACGCAGCCATTGGATGAGCGCACCAGCGATGGCAATCGATCCCTCGAGTGCGAATATGGGCTTGCTGTCCCCCAGCTGGTAGGCTACGGTCGTAATCAAACCGCTGGTCGAGTTAACGGCCTCCGTACCCGTGTTCAGAAGCAGGAAGCACCCGGTCCCATAGGTATTCTTCGCTTCACCAGGCTCAAAGCAGGCCTGGCCCACGAGAGCTGCCTGCTGATCCCCAAGAGCCGCGCACACCGGGATCTCCGCGCCAAACGGCCCTGAACTATCGGTAACCCCCCAGGGCTCTTGCGCACTGGAAGGTACGATCCTTGGCAGGATGCCATGCGGGATTCCAAGCACCTCGAGGATGCCGGGATCCCACTCCAGTGCAGCCAGGTTCATCAGCATCGTACGGCTGGCGTTGGTCACGTCCGTGACGTGCACCCCACCCTGCGGTCCCCCGGTCAACCACCAGATCAGCCAGCTGTCGACCGTCCCGAAGCAGGCCTCACCAGCCTGTGCGGCTTCGTTCGCTCCCGCTACGTTCTCAAGCATCCATTTCAGCTTGGGGCCGGAGAAGTAGGTCGCCAGGGGCAGCCCAGTGGTTCCACGGAAGCGATCGAGGCCTCCCTGCTCGCCGAGCGCATCGCAGATCGCCTTGGTCCGTGTGTCCTGCCAGACGATGGCATTCCCGAAAGGCTTCCCAGTTCTTCGGTCCCAGAGGATGCTTGTCTCACGCTGGTTGGTGACGCCGATGGCGGCCAAATCAGCACCCCCCCCTGGCAGATGGCCTACAGCTTCACGAATGACAGACTGTGTTCTGGCCCAGATCTCGAGCGGGTCGTGCTCAACCCAACCGGGTTGTGGATAGATCTGCTCATGCTCCATCTGGGCATGCGCCACGGGCTTGCCTTCGGCATTGAAAAGTATGCAGCGTGTGCTGGTCGTGCCCTGGTCGATGGCTGCGATGGCTTTTTCCATCCTTAACTTCTCCAAAGCTGGATTGTAGAGGCAATCTTCTACGTCCAAACATAAGCGCTTTCGGGAGCAAGTATACCCAGTCTTAAGTTCGATTCACAGTTGGCTGTTCTGCCCGCAACATTAAAGCGGTTCGAGCATTTCTTCACAATTTCCCCATTTCACCTTCAACGAACCTACAGATGCCGACCTTAGGATTGGGTTATCACAAGGAGGCGATATGACGATCTCAACCAGAACGCGGATGAATTGGGCGCTTGATTTCAGCGTCTTCGCAAGTGCAGTGGTGGCCGGATTGAGCGGTATATATTTTCTATACGTTCCCTCCGGCGGATATCAGGGTGGCAGGAACATCTGGTACGGCGTGACAATCCTTCTTGAGCGTGCGACCTGGAGCGATCTCCATGTTTGGGGCGGGGTAGCCATGCTAATCGCAGTTCTGATCCATCTGCTTTTCCACTGGAACTGGGTAATGAGCATGTCAAAGAAAGTCATCAAAGCTCTGGGGGGCGCTGGAAGCAGCCTGTCGCGCGGCGGCCGGATTAACTTGATCGTCAATCTCGCCATCGCACTCAGTTTCACCCTAACTGCTTTATCGGGTGTCTATTTCTTGATCGCTCCCACAGGGGGGTATCAAGGCGGGATGACCACGGGTTGGGATCCCGGCTTCTTGATGGATCGCAGCAGCTGGGATGTGCTTCATACCTGGTCCGGGGTCTTGCTGATCGTCGCCGCGATCGAACACTTCATCATTCACTGGGGATGGATCACGAAGGTCACGACGCGCTTCTTCGCACCAACCGCGGCTAAGCGCTCCGCTTGACTGTTCATATCCTGCAAATCTGTTTGTAAGACAGTTGAACAAAATCGAAGCCGAGTTAGATCAAGATAAAAATAGGGAGGTAGTACGATGGTGAAGAAAGCTTTGGTCAGTGTATTCGTCCTGGGGATCTCAGCCGTGCTGGTGGCTGGAGCGATCAACCGGACCAGCTCAAAGGCAGCACAGCTTGCAGAGGGTGAACCGGTCCTGACTGGTAGGGGCCGCCAGGGAACAGTTGCATCAGAGGCTGGCGGAGCCAACGGATCCTCCCAGGGCCAGGGACGCGGTAAACAGACCGTCGGAACAACCGAAGCTCTTCCGGCAAGCACCAACGGAGGCGGAAAGGGTACCGGGAACGGTTTCGGGAACGGCAATAACCCGTCGGATGAAGGGCAGAGTTCCGCCGGGGCTGTAGATCCCACCGCAAGCTTCGATTACGCTGGGGTCGTGCTAGCGGTTGGAGACGACGGCTTGAGCATCCTGCTTGAAAGCGGAGAGGAACTGCTAATCGAGGGCCGCGCCTGGAGATATGCACTGGAACTTGGATTTGAGACGCAGCCGGGAGCCGCGCTTTACCTTGATGGCTTCTTTGAGGAAGGCGAGTTCAAGGTCGTCTCGATCACTGATCTAAACACCCTCGACGTGGTCATTCTGCGCTCCGATACCGATCAGCCGATGTGGGCCGGCAGGAATGGGCGCAGCGCCTGAAGCGTAAACGACCCAGAGACGAGCAGCCTGCCAGTAAAAGTAGCAGCCCGGATTTGAACACCGGGCTGCTTTTTTCGGCGATGCCTTACATTGTCTAACATCACGAATACGGGCCATACTGCTTGAGATTTTAAGGCCCAGAGCATGAGGCATCCACGCGTGATATAACAGCTTGAGGCCGAGGGCAACCGATTGGAAGACGACTGGCCAGTGGTATGCCCTGGTTCGACAGCCGTGGAGTCCATCAATGCGCGAAATCCTGGAACAGCTCGGGGCATGGCTCGAAGCAGGGGAACAGGTTGCGTTTGCGACCGTCGTCAGCACCTGGGGCTCATCCCCCCGCCCTGTTGGCTCGACCATGGCCATCTCCAGCGCAGGCGGGATCACCGGCTCGGTCAGCGGTGGATGCGTGGAGGGGGCCGTCGTCGAGGTAGCACGCGAGGTCCTGGGTGGCGCCCCACCACGCATGCTGCACTTTGGTGTTTCAGATGACATGGCCTGGGGGGTCGGGCTGGCGTGCGGCGGATCGATCGAGGTCTTCATCGCTCCCCTCTCCAGGGAAAACTTCCAGAGCTTGCTCAGCGGAGCCCATAGCGAGCGCACCTTCGTCGTGGCCACGCTCATCGCCGGCCCTGGGCTGGAGCTTGGGAGAACACTGGCCTGGATCGACGATCCTCCGCTAGAGATACGCTCGCACTTGGCGCAGGCGAAACAAACCCTGCCTTTAAGCCATCCGATACGATTCAACCTAGGAGAGCAAGACCTGGCTGGGCGGGAGTGGTTCATAAACCCCATCCCACCAGCGCCGCGCTTGATCATCGTTGGTGGGGTCCATATCGCGATTGCGCTC
>Ga0315534_1000318_pt1 | contig 32534 bp, 24 predicted proteins | sample SalMarSW160240MG_FD_203094 | JGI IMG/M metagenome (GOLD analysis project Ga0315534, IMG submission 203094) | Salt marsh sediment microbial communities from the Plum Island Ecosystem LTER, Massachusetts, United States - Salt Marsh Sediment SW1602-40 ...
GCAAGCGGAACTCGAGAGCGCTTGCCGCGCGGCGAACATTCATAATTTCATTCATGCGCTGCCGCAGGGCTACGATACGGTCGCTGGCGAACGGGGTTATCGCCTTTCGGGCGGTGAAAAGCAACGCGTGGCCATCGCCCGCGTTTTATTGAAAGACCCGAAAGTGTTGATTCTGGACGAGGCCACCAGCCATCTCGATTCTCAATCCGAAGCGCTCATTCAACAAGCGATGGAAGTCGTGATGCAGGGCAGAACGTCCATCGTGATCGCGCATCGGCTCAGCACGGTCATCGGCGCAGACCAGATCCTGGTACTCGATGAAGGAAGGCTGGTCGAACGAGGGCGTCACGATGAATTGCTGTCCATGGGTGGGATGTACGCCCAATTGTACGAAACACAATTCAGGGTCGCAGTGTAAGCGTTAAATTGCTGCGCTTCATGCCATAGCAACCGAGGTGCACTCGCTCTTCGTCGTCTCGAATCCTTGCAAAATTCGTGCAACCTGTGGAAAATCCTTGCGTATAGAAAGTAGAAACGGTCACGGAAAAAGAGACAGGAATGTCTGATCGGACACAGGAACAGGAATGGATAAGTCTCGCCGTGATGGGCGACGATGATGCGTTCACCCGTTTGGTCGAGGCATACCAGGCGCCTGTCTACAACCTATGCTACCGCATGCTGGGTGACGGGGCGGAAGCAGAAGATGCGGCGCAGGAAGCCTTCATCAAGGCTTATCAGGGACTTCGCAGCTACGATCCTAACCGGTCGTTTACGACATGGCTGCTTTCCATCGCTTCGCATCATTGCATCGATCGCCTGCGAAGGAAACGCATTCTGACCCTGTCGTTAGAAGACTTGTTGCCAAGTCAGGAGAAGCCCGATAGCAAACTCAGCCCGGAAGCACTGGTCGCCCGTTCCGAGACCGAGGAATCGATACGTGTCTTACTGCATCAATTGGGAGACAAAGACCGCGCCGCGATCATATTACGGTATTGGTATGAGATGACGTATGAGGAAATATCGCAGACGCTTTCCCTGAGCGTTTCGGCCGTGAAAAGCCGATTGCACCGAGCTCGTCGTGAGGTAGCGAAGCAGTGGATGGAGCAGGAAACCAGTCTTTTTACGACGCGAGGTAGACATGATGAAGCATCAGCCCTTTGAGAAATGGTTGTGCGAGCAGGATGCGCTCTCTGGAACTGAAGCGCAATTGCTACAAGACCATCTTGCGTCCTGTGCGCGCTGTGCGACCTTTGCAGATTCACTGCGTGCCGTTGAAAACCGGTTCAACGACGCAGCAACATTGTCGCCCCAACCGGGATTCACGAAGCGCTGGCGTGCACGCTTGGCACGGCAACGGAAAATCGAGCGCCAAAGAGAGACCACATCATCCATTGCAACGCTCTCGGTAGGTCTGTTTGCGCTGCTGCTGGTTCTCGGTGCCCGGCTTTTACCGCTGCTTCAATTGGTTGCACCACAATTTATCGCCTGGTTCGAGAACGTCTCCGATGTTCTTGTTCATTTGAATCTGGCCAGGGAAATTCTGGCTACGATCTTGGAGAGTACGATCACCAGCATTCCACTGGGTTATCGGATTGCAATACCTTTCGTTTTATTCACGATGTTTGCCTTGTGGTTTACATCGATGTATCGTCTCGGCATTTTGCCGGTTCGTAGGAGGTTACAAGATGAAACGTTTACTTAAAGTAGTGTGTTTGATCGTCCTGCTGACTTTTGCTCTTCCGACGCCCGCATTTGCAAGCGAGTCTTCGGATGGTCGTGTCGTTCTTGGCGGCACCTATCGCCTCGAAAGCGGCGAGATCCTCGATGGAGATCTGGCTGTCATCGGCGGGGCGGCGTACTTGGAGGAGGAGTCCCGCGTCACGGGATCGGTCCTCGTGCTGGGCGGCAACCTCGAGGTTTACGGTCAGATCGATGGCGATGTGATCATCGTCGGAGGAAATACCAATCTCGGTCCAGCTGCGCTGATTCGAGGCGATGTGGCTACGCTGGGCGGAAATGTAAACGCAGGCACGGCACAGATCGAGGGTGAAGTCATCAGCGGCACGGATTTTGCCATCCCTTACGATTTTAAGAACTTCGAATTTAATTTCGATCAGTTCGCTGTTCCTGTGATGCCAAACCTTGCGATGAGTATTGAGGCGCGGGTAATCTCGTATCTTTTCATGAGTTTCTTGATGACGGCGATTGCGGTTATGGTAGTGTTGTTCTGGCCGAAACCTACTCGAACGGCGGCTGAAGTTGTGATCACCAAGCCCGCTGCAGCCGGGGGAATGGGATTACTGACCATTTTCGTGGTCATGCCTGTGTTGACACTTCTCGTCATCACAGTCTGCTTGATCCCGGTTTCGCTCTTCGGTTTGCTGGTATTCGGTTTGGCGTGGGTCTTCGGTATCGTTGTACTCGGCTATGAGGTGGGGAACCGACTCGAAAAGGTGTTGAATCAGGATTTTCAGCCGGTATTGTCCGCGGGGTTGGGTACACTCGTGCTCAGCCTGGTCGTCGGGGGTGTGGCGTTCATCCCGTGTATCGGTTTTCTTTTCTCCCTCTTGGTAGGCGCTTTCGGACTCGGTGCGGTCCTGCTGACCCGTTTCGGTACACGGACCTATCCTTACATCGAGCCTGAATTCAGCGCTCCGAGCCTGGTTGAAGAGACGGGACCACCATCCGAACCTGCCCCGGACACATCCGAGGAGGACAAGGATCAGTAAGACCACGGACATCTACAAAAGAAGCGTGGGTAGGATGCTTTCGAGATTGGATCCTTCCACATAGCGCTCTGTGCGCCGTAAAGAAAACCAGGGGAGTGATTCACGATCACTCCCCTGGTTTTCCTGACCGATGCATCTAGATGGAGTCTGCGATTCACGCTTGTGTACTTCTTCCACCGCTGAACCTTAAAAATTTATATATTAATGTCGGAAAACTAGCGCGACCCTTATAGGATGCGCTATAATGCCTCACATCCTCAAGGACTCAGGTTGCTGATGTCATTTGTCCACTTGCACGTACATTCTGAGTATTCCTTGCTGGATGGCCTGAGCCGTATTCCGAAATTGGTGCGACGAGCGGCTGAACTCGATATGCCGGCCATCGCCCTGACGGATCACGGCGCCATGTTTGGGATCGTCTCCTTCTACCAGCAGGCGCGCAAAGCAGGTATAAAGCCGATCATCGGCATGGAAACATACCTCGCCGCCCGCGGTATGAAGGATCGCGATCCGAAAATGGATGGGCGATCCTTTCATCTTCTACTTCTCGCCGAGAATCAAACGGGATACAAGAATCTCCTGAAGATCGCCACTGCGGGGCAGCTGGACGGTTTCTACTACCGGCCTCGTATCGATCGCGAATTTCTCGCCGAACACAGCGAAGGTCTGATCTGCACGACCGGCTGTATGTCCGGGGAGGTCCCGCGTGCGCTGCTGCAAGGACGCCTGGATCACGCCCGTGAACGACTCGATTGGTATTTCGATCTCTTCGGACGCGAGCGCTTTTTCTTCGAACTACAGCATCACGACATCCCCGAACTGCCCTCCGTGAATCAGCAGTTAATCGATCTCGGAAAGCACTATCAAGCGCAATTCATCGCCACGAACGACGTACATTATGTAAACCCGCAAGATGCAGCCCTGCAGGACATCCTGCTCTGTATCCAGACGGGTGCCGTACGAAGCGACCCGGACCGCATGCGCATGACGGATCCATCGTATTATTTGCGCCCGGCGGAGGAGATGGCGCAGCTCTTCGGCGAAGTGCCTGGCGCACTGGAGAACACGCTGCTCATCGCCGAACGATGTAACGTCGATCTCGATTTCAAGGGATACCACCTGCCCAATTTCGAAGTGCCTGAGGGATATACGCCGCAATCTTATCTCCGGGAACTGTGCGATGCTGGTTTGCGCCAACGCTACGCTGAACGTGCCGCGGACGACGTGTATCAAGAACGATTGGAATACGAACTCTCGATAATTCACAACATGGGATTCGACACGTACTTCCTCATCGTTTGGGATCTGTGCCGATACGCACGCGAACAGGGCATCTGGTACAACGCGCGCGGTTCGGCGGCCGGTTCGATTGTGGCCTACTGTCTCGGCATCACTCTCGTCGATCCCATCGACCATGGTTTGATTTTCGAGCGCTTCCTCAATCCGGGACGAGTTTCCATGCCGGATATCGATCTCGATTTCCAGGATGATTTACGCTGCAAGATGTTGGAATATACGGCCAACAAATACGGCCGGGATCGCGTGGCGCAGATCATCACTTTCGGGACCCTGGGCGCACGTGCGGCGATTCGCGACGTCGGCCGGGTACTGGACATTCCCCTGCCTGAAGTCGATCGCATCGCCAAAATGGTGCCCAACATACCCGGAAAACCGGTCACCATCCCCGAGGCGTTGAAAACGGTCGATTCGCTGCGCGAAGCCTGTTCCGAGACCTCATACCTGCGGGAGTTGATCGACACGGCGGCGCAGTTGGAAGGCGTGGCGCGCAACGCCGGCACGCACGCCGCAGGGGTGATCATTACAGATTTGCCCATCACGGAATACATCCCCTTGCATCGACCTACCGGGGGTCACCAGGACGACAATCCGATCGGTGCCGTCACGCAATTCGAAATGAACGTGCTCGATTCGCTCGGATTGCTCAAAGTTGATTTCCTCGGTCTCTCGACGCTCACGGTCATGGCCAGAGCCTGCCGCCTGATCCGTGAAAACCATGGGATCGATCTGGATATTCAAACCATCCCTCTCGACGATCCCGAAACCTACGCCTTGTTGGGCCGCGGAGATGTCCTGGGAGTCTTTCAGGTCGAAGGCGCAGGCATGCGCCGCTATCTCATCGAGATGAAACCGCGCGAACTGGCGAATGTGGTCGCCATGGTAGCCCTGTATCGACCAGGACCGATCGAGAAGATCCCCGATTACATTCGCCGCATGCATGGCCAAGAGCGGATCGAGTATCTTCATCCTGAGTTGGAACCGATCCTGAAAGAGACGTTCGGAATCACCGTGTATCAAGAGCAGATTATGTATACGGCCATGAATTTGGCCGGCTACTCGGCGTCCGAAGCCGATAATCTACGCAAAGCCGTGGCGAAGAAAAAGGAGGCGGCTTTACGCAAGCAGCGCAGTTCCTTCGTCGAAGGTGCCGTGGAGAACGACATCCCGGAAGGTACGGCTAACACGATCTTCGATCAGTGGGAAACCTTCGCCCGCTATGGTTTTCCCAAAGGTCATGCCGCCGATTACGCCGTGATCTGCGTACAAACGGCATATCTCAAAGCGCACTATGCCCTGGAGTATATGACGGCGCTGCTATCCGTCTTCAAACACGACAACGACAAAGTTGCGATTTACATCGCGGATTGCCGCCGCAGGGGATTCGACGTCCTGCCGCCGGACATCAATCACAGCGGGCTCGATTTTCAAATAGAGCCCAAAGCGGATGAAGATGCCCCGGGAGCGATTCGCTTCGGATTGGGCGCGATTAAAAACGTAGGAGAAGGTGCCATCGAGAACATCCTCGATGCCCGACAAACGGGCGGCGTGTTCAAATCACTTACGGACTTCGCGCAGCGCGTGGATTTACGCCAGGTCGGGCGGCGAGCCATCGAAAGTCTTGCCCGCGTGGGCGCACTCGATTCATTGGCCGATCGTGCCGTTGTGTTTGAATCAACCGATCGCTTAATGGCCATTTCGGCTTCCCACTTCCGTGCCGCCGAAGTCGGACAGATGACGTTTTTCGGCTCATCTTCCGCTGCGGGGGAAAACCCGCAATTTGGCGCCGCGGCGGTGGGGATACCCCGCCGCCGTCAACTGCGTTGGGAAAAGGAACTCTTGGGAGTTTATGTTTCCGACCACCCATTGACTCCGTACGTCGACACACTCTCGGAAACGGTAACGCATTACAGCGCCGAATTGGAAGATGCCATCCACGGCCAAACGGTCGTAGTTGCTGGTGAGGTTAGTCACGTTCGTCCTTATCAGACTCGCAGTGGGAAACCGATGGGCTTCGTGACCATCGAGGATTTACAGGGGAATATCGAGTTGGTCGTCTTTAGCCAGGTTTGGGGTAAGGTCACGGATTGGCTCCACGAGGACATGATCGTGATCGTGAAAGGAAAGGTCGATCAGGAGCGTGGAGAAGCGAAGATTCTTGTCGATCATATAACCGCTGAGCTGCCCGAAGCGAAATCCGTTATTCCCACCGAGACGATGGTGGACGCGAGTCCTGAAGCGGCGGCTTTCGAAGCGATGGCCGACGAGTCGCCACCGCAGCGTGATCCTGAACCGGAGTCGGTCGAATCCTTCCCCGAAGAATTCGATCCCCTCGTAGCGGAAGTCGAGATCGCCGGCGCAGATGGTGAGTCGCTGGCGGAACCCGTTGCAGCAAACAATCCATCGGAATCAATGGACGCGGATGCAGCGCGGGACGAAGGGGAAGCCACTGCGCTGCAAGCGGAAGAATCTGAAGTTAACCGGCCGTCCGGTAACGGCCGGGATCGCCCCTCGGTCGAGGAGCCTGGCGCTCGAGCTTCGGCGTATAAGCGCAGCAAAACGCCGTCGCCTGAGGGAGGTTCCGATCCCCAAATCCTGACCATCCTGTTGAAATCCTGCGGCGACCGTAATAAGGATACTTTACGCATGCGACGCGTGCATGGTTTGCTGACGTCCTATCCGGGGAACGACAAATATGTGTTTCATGTATTCGAGGCTTCTCGCAGATACCATCTCGAATTTCCAAACTCGACGACCGGCTATTGCCCGGAGTTGCATTCACAGTTATTATCCTTGCTGGGAGAAGGTACAATTCGAGTAGAACCTTTGAGGATGCAATGACGACCACAAAAATCAACCGCATAGGAATACTATCTTCGGGTGGTGATGCTTCGGGAATCAATCCCTGTATTCGCGCGGCCGTACGAACTGCGATCGCCAAGGGCGTTGAAGTTACGGGGATCCAGGAGGGTTTTGACGGTCTCATCCGTGGTGAAATGGTAGAGTTACGCTCCCGCGATGTGGGAGGAATCCTACAGCGTGGCGGCACGTTCCTGCGGACGGCCCGTTGTCCTGAATTCAAAACGAAAAAAGGACAGCGAGAGGCGTTGCGTGAGTTAAATGAATCCGAAATAGATGGTCTCATCGTGATCGGTGGGGATGGTTCGATGAACGGCGCCCACGCCCTGGCGGCCTACGATTTCCCGGTTGTGGGTGCTCCGGCGTCGATCGATAACGACATTTTCGGAACGGAAATGTCGATCGGTGTCGACACGGCGTTGAACACCATCATGGAAGCGGTGGATAAACTTCGCGACACGGCTTCTTCCCATCAGCGCGCCTTTTTGGTCGAGACGATGGGCAGAGGATGCGGCTATCTGGCCTTGCAGGTGGGGATCGTATGCGGCGCGGAGATGATCATCGTTCCGGAAGAGGAAACCACGATCGACAAAGTTGCCGAGACGCTCGAGAGCGCTTACGAACGGGGAAAAAACCACGCCATCGTCGTGGTTGCCGAGGGCGCGTCGTTGAAGTGCTACGATATTATGCAGGAACTCAACGCACGCGACATCGGTTTCGAAACGCGGGTGACCATCCTGGGTCATGTGCCTCGAGGTGGCAGCCCGACTGCGTTTGACCGCATGCTGGCTTCTCGTTTGGGTGTCCGGGCGGTCGAATTGTTATTGGAGGGCAAGACCGACGTGATGGTCGGGCTGCAAGAGCGGGCAATCGTGAGTGTTCCTCTGGACGAGGTAATCTCGCGCACGAAACCCCCGAATCCGCGCTTCTTCGAGATTGCCAGGCTGATCACTCGATAACGTGTTTCGAGTTTTGGTCGAATATGCAATCACGCCCGTCGGATGTATTCGACGGACGTTTGATTTTGTGGTTGGCACGCAGCGAGCTTTGGTTTGGTGCCTCAGAATTAAAAATGCGGCACACGCGAACGTTGGTCCAGGCGCGTCAATCCGGCAGCCCGTGCGAGTTCCAACGCGCGATTGTACTCTTCGGTGCGGAGAACACGATCAAGATACTCGTGTTCGCCTGCCTTATACGCCGGCCGATATTGCCCCATGATGTTGAGATACGTATCTTTGGACACCTCATCTGCGATAAATCGTACCACGCCTTCAGTGCCTGCGAGATCGTGCGGTAGAACGAGATGGCGTACTAAAAGTCCGCGTTGGGCGATGCCCGCCGAGTCGATTTGCAGATCTCCCACCTGGCGGTGCATTTCTTTGACTGCGCTGCGGTTGACTTCGGGGTAGCTGCCGATTTTGGATAACCGACGGGCGATGAGGCGGTCGCTGTATTTCATGTCCGGCATGTAGACATCGATGACATCCTCGAGCAGCGTGAGGGCTTCGAGGGAGTCGAAGCCGCCGGTGTTGTAGACGAGTGGAAGATGCAGGCCATGATCGATGGCGATCACCAGGGCTTCCAGGATCTCGGCAACTACGTGGGATGGCGAAACGAAGTTCAGGTTATGGCAGCCGGATTCTTGAAGGCCGAGCATGATGGCAGCTAATTCCTGGGAATCGACTTCCCGGCCAGCGGGACTCTGGCTGATGTCTGCGTTCTGGCAGTACTGACAGCGCAGGTTGCACCACGAGAAGAAGATCGTTCCCGAACCTCGCCAACCGCGCAGGGGATCTTCTTCTCCGTGGTGTGGACCGTATGAGGCGACGAGCGCCTTCAATTTCGTGTGACAGGCGCCCACGCGCTGCGATCGATCGACACGGCAATAGCGCGCACATAGATCGCAGGCATGTTCATGTTGGCGCGCGATTTGCGCGCGCCGCTGCAATTCACCTTCCTTGTACAAACGAAGATAGCGAGGACGCACAGCCGTCATGTGCTGGTCCATCTCTCCGCTTTCGGTTCGCTACTCACTCACTGGTCATGATGAAGAGCGGTTTCATTTCAAAGCTCTTGTAATGCGGGCGCAAGCGATCCGTGTCGTAAAACTTGTCGACGTCGACCAATTTTGACGTACTGGTTACCACATCGATCGGCACGTTATCGTAGCGGCCGTTTTTCAAAACGACGAGTCGGCCGTGTACGCCGGCCAGGATCAGGTCCAGTGCCAGGTTGCCGTAGGCCATGGGTACGATCGAGTCGATCGCATCCGGATCGCCGCCGCGGACCAGGTATGCCAGGCGCTGGGTGATCGTACTGATCTGCCGGCCGTTGTTATATTTGCCCGAGATTTCCTTCAGCTTGGCGGACACCAGGTCCCCGATACCGCCCAATTTCATGTGGCCAAAGGCGTCCTTCTGGGTATCTTTGAAGGTCATTTCGCCGCCCTCGAACATGGCGCCTTCCGAGACCAGCACCACGGAATATCGACTTGGGTTCTTGTTGCGGTCTTCGACCAGGAGCTGCGCCAGATTATCGATCTTGAATTTGTATTCGGGGATCACGCAGCGGTTTGCCGCGCCGGCCATGGTGGGAAGCATCGCCGTGAAACCCGCGTAACGTCCGAACACCTCGATGATTAAAAATCGCTCGTGTGAACCTGCGGAGGTTCGCAGCAGGTTGGTGAGACTGATCGTACGGGTTACAGCGGTGCTGAAGCCGATGCAATAATCCGTGCCAGGGACATCGTTGTCCATGGTCTTGGGGATGGCCACGCATTTGACGCCTTCTTGAAACAGGCGGACTGCATAACTCAGGGTGTCGTCACCGCCGATGGGGATCATATAATCGATACCGAGAAAATCGAGGGTTTTGAGTACCTCTGGGGTGAGATCGTTCATCTCTTCGTTGTATGTATCTTGCAGGTGCACGGGAACCGAGTCCTTGGCGACGCGGCTTGGATTCGTGCGCGAGGTGTGGATGAACGTACCGCCGGTCCTTCCGGCCTTGTTTACGATCTCTTCGGTGAGTTTCATGTAACTATTGCTGTTGTCCACACTATTATCCCGGATGAGGTTGATCGTTCCAGCCCAGCCGCGGCGAAAGCCGATGACTTCATAACCTTCCCGCAAGGCACGAATTGTGACCGCCCGAATCGCGGGATTGAGCCCCGGCACGTCACCGCCACCCGTCAGGATACCCAGGACTCCTTTTTTCTTCTTCACGTTTGCCATGTCTTTTACTCCAATATGAGATTTCGCTGCGTTGCCATGAGATATTGCTTTATTCCCAGGAACGCAAATTTTTATCGCTCATTTACAATTGTGCATCTTCCGCCAATCTTAGCAGAAGGGTCGCAGATTCATCAAGGTACGTCGAGATTCCGAGAGGTTTAACCCTGATACGCTTCGAACGTGTCGCCCGATTTGCATATGGTACGAACCTTGCAATCTTCTCCATAGAACCATCTGCCGGGTTCAGCGGGATGGAAAATGGAGCTGAGCGATGAAATTTCGAAGCGCAAGTGTAGAAAGAATCGTAGAACGGGTGGATAACCTTCGAGAACCTTTTCGTGAGAATGCGATCGAATGGCTGAGTCGACGTACCCAGCGACCGTTGTCCAACCTTCAACTTGATCTGGACCAGTTTTTAGAGGAACAGGATCCTTTCGTGCGTGATTTCTTCATTCAGGACACCCTCTCAGTGCTGGAACTCGCCGTGACGCATTTTGGCGATGCAGAAACGCAGGATGCCAACTACCGGCGGGAGTATTTTGACGAGATGATGCACTCGGCATCTATTTTACACCGCTAGAAGTGCAATGAGCTTCCTTGTTGTACCGAAGTACTCGACGGTCGGTTTTCGAGTGCCGAAACCAACGAGACACTCAGGGGACGATGGGCGTGCATCCCGGAACGGGCTCGAGCACAGAGCCGATTTGTACGAAATCTGTCCCGTCCCACTCATGTTCTAGGGTCATCCATTCGCAAGCACCCAAGGGGGATCCCCCCAACTTGCTGGCTTCACGAAATGTAATTACGTCGCCCACCTTCGACCATTCACCGTAATAGCCTTCATTGAAATACACCTGTGAAAGGCCGACGCCGTTCCAGGCGTAGATGCCCAACTCGTACCACAATTGAGGTCCCGAAGAACGCATGGGCACGACAACCAACATCTGGCATCCGCCGAACTCATACGTTCCTGCTTCCGGCATTAACTGACGCTGGTTGGGATCACCGCTGGCCATGTTCCAAGCATTCACCCAAGCGCCTCCGCTCCAGTTGTCCACGGAGATCGTTTTACCGGCGATGCCATTGTCCGTAATACGCACTCGCTGGTACGTGCCGTCGCAATTTAAACTAACCCCACCTGCCGGTGGTGTGGCCGTGGGTGTAGGGGTGTCGGTTGTGACACCTTCCGGGGTGTTCGTGGCGGTGGTGAATTCGATTGCGAACTCCGTTTCGGTCGCTGTTGGGGCGGATTCGGTGGGTGTGATCGTCGCGCCTGGTTCCTCGGTTTCATCGCCCGAGTCTGGGAAGGGAAACGAACAAGCCAGAATGGCGCTGGCGGTAAGCAGAAAGGCCAGGTAGAGTGCTGCGGATTTCTGTGTTCTCATCTTTCCTCCCTTAGTCGGATGTTGACCAGTAACACGCTTTGCGCCTCGAAGATCACAGCCAGCTCGGTTCGACATAGGTTCCGAAGACTTCACGCATCACGCCGATAATTTCACCCAACGTAGCATAGGCATGCACGGCATCGAGAATCATGGGCATGGTGTTTTGCGTGCCCTGACAGGCGAGACGCAAACGATCCAGGGCTTCTCCGACGGCCCCATTATCGCGCCGCTGGCGTAAATCCCGAAGACGTTCAATTTGCCGTTGATATCCTTGCGGGTCGATCTTGAGCAGCGGTATGTGCAGTGGTTGATCGTCTTCGTAGGCGTTGACGCCAACGACCAGGCGTCGTCTTTCGTCGATCTCGCGTTGGTAGCGGTAAGCGGATTCGTGAATCTCACGCTGGAAGAAGCCCGATTCGATGGCTGTCAGCACGCCGCCGAGTTCTTCAATGCGCTGCAAATACTCCCTGGCCTGATTTTCGATCCGGTTCGTCATACTTTCGACGAAATACGACCCGCCGAGCGGGTCGACGGTGTTCACGACGCCGGCTTCCTGTGCCAGGATTTGCTGCGTACGCAGGGCGAGCTTAACGGCAGTTTGCGAGGGCAGAGCCAATGCCTCGTCCATCGAATTGGTATGCAGCGATTGGGTACCGCCCAGCACGGCGGCCAATGCTTGAAGCGCCACGCGTATGGCGTTGACCTCGGGCTGCTGCGCCGTGAGGCTTACCCCGGCGGTCTGGGTATGGAAGCGCAGCAGCCAGGAGCGTGGATTTTTTGCCGCAAAGGTATCCCGCATTTCCCTGGCCCAAATACGTCTCGCTGCGCGGTATTTGGCGATTTCCTCGAAGAAATCGTTGTGTGCGTTAAAGAAGAAGGATAGGCGCGGCGCGAACTCGTCGATGTCCAGTCCACGCGCCAGCGCCCAGCGGACGTATTCCGTGCCGTCTGCCAGCGTAAAGGCCAATTCCTGCACCGCCGTCGCTCCGGCTTCGCGGATGTGGTAGCCGGAAATCGAGATCGTGTTCCAATTCGGCAGGTTATGCGTGCCGTATTCGACAGTGTCCGTGATGAGACGCATCGAAGGATGAGGTGGAAAGATGTACTCTTTCTGGGCGATATATTCTTTAAGAATGTCGTTCTGGATCGTGCCGCGCAACTGCTCCAGGGGGATTCCGCGTTTCTGCGCCACAGCGATGTACATCGCCCAGATCACGGCGGCGGGGGAGTTGATCGTCATGCTGGTGGAGATCTTCCCGAGAGGGATGTCCTGCAGCAGGATTTCCATGTCCGCGAGCGAAGAGATGGCGACTCCGCATTTTCCGAATTCGCCGGCGGCTTCGGGCGCATCCGTGTCGTAGCCCATCAGAGTGGGCAAATCGAATGCGATCGACAACCCGGTTTGCCCTTGATCGAGCAGGTAGTGAAAGCGCTGATTGGTCTCTTCCGCAGTGCCGAAACCGGCGAACATGCGCATGGTCCACGGTTTACCGCGATACATCGTCGGATGGATTCCGCGCGTGTAAGGGAATTCACCCGGCAGACCGATATCCTGCAGGTAGTCCCGATCGAGGAGGTCGAGCGGCGTGTAGAGCCGGTTGACCGTCTCGGAAGAGGTGGTGATGAATTCCTGGCGTTGTTCGGGGAAATGTTCGAGGATGGGGTCGAGAGTCTTCCTTCGCCAGTCGGCCAGCGCTTTTTTCAGTGCTTCACGCTGTTTCAAGTCCAACATGAAGGCCTCCACCGTGCGGTTTGTGATTATAGCATGGGGTGATCGCGGCCACCGTGTGACGCATGGGCTGGAGATATGATCTCGATCTATTCTGCGTCGTCACCGAGTATCGATTCGGCGCTGTTACGTAAGCCGCGCAGAAAGGCAAGTATCCCGGAGGCGACGGCCTGACCTTGCACCAACGCTCGATCGGCGAGTTCGCGAGCGCGTGCCAAGCGGATCACCGGCTCCTGTTCCGTGAGCTCGTACAGTTCGACCAAAACCCCGTGGGTGCTTTTGGGATGGATGAAAGCGATCTTCTTACCGCCGGTGCCGATGACCGCTTCCTGGTTGATCAAGCGGATGTCATGTTGGGCAAGTTTTTCGAGCGTGGCTGCGATGTCATCGACTTCGAAGCAGATGTGGTGGATTCCGGGACCGCGGTGCTCGAGGTAGCGTGCCACACCGGTTTGTTCACTGGTCGGTTTTACCAGTTCGACCTCGGCGTCGCCCATGGGGAGAAAGGCGACGATGGCGTCTTGGCCGGCGACGTCTTCCACGTGGGTGACGTCCAGTCCAAGGGCGTCGCGCCAGAAATGCAAGGCTTGGTTGATGTCCTCGACGACGATGGCTACGTGGTCGATGCGTTTGACGAATGGCATGGGTTCACCTGACTAGCGTTAATCCTATTCTACCCGGGAATGCGGAGAGGGAAACGGGGTTGAAGATCGCCATCTAGAATTGACTTCCACAAAATATAGGCGACGGATACACATCCGTCGCCAGCAAGAAATTACGCCGGTTGCGGATATTCATCCGCAACCGAGATCAGGTAGATATACATCTGCTGTCAGCGCAGGTAGACTAGATTCCCGTCGGTGGGCGGTATTCACCCCACACCTGCCGCAATCGTCCGCAGATCTCACCCAGGGTCAGATCGGCCTCCACGCACTCTATCAGATGCGGCATCATGTTCTCTTCCCCCCTGGCAATCGTCTCGAGCTGCTCGAGCAGTTCATCCGCTCGCGCGGCATTACGTCGTTGGCGTACCGCCGTCAAGTGCTCGCGCTGCGCCGTTTCGATGGCAGGGTCGACCACAAGACGCTCCAGGTTAAGCGCTTCATCGGACTCATACTTGTTGACCCCCACCACGATGGATTCGTTGAGTTCAATCTCTCGCTGCGTGCGATAGGCGGCGTCCTGAATCTCGCGCTGGATGTAGCCTTGCTCGATAGCTGCCAGCGCACCACCGAGGTCGTCGATTTTCTCGATGTAGGCCCTCACTCCGGATTCGAGTTCGTCGGTCAGTTGCTCGATCAGGTAGGATCCGGCCAGGGGATCGATCGTGTCGCTCACGCCGGATTCGTGCGCGATGATTTGTTGCGTCCGCAGCGCAACTTGGACGGCCTGCTCGGTGGGCAAGCTCAGAGCTTCGTCCATGCTGTTGGTGTGCAGGGATTGGGTGCCGCCCAGAACGGCGGAAAGCGCCTGCAGGGTCACGCGTACGACGTTGTTGTGAGGTTGCTGCGCGGTGAGCGTACAGCCAGCCGTCTGGGTGTGGAAGCGTAAGCATAACGAACGAGGGTTTTCCGCTTTGAAGCGCTCGCGCATGATGTGCGCCCACAGTCGACGTGCGGCCCGGAATTTGGCGATTTCCTCGAGAAAATGGTTGTGTGCGTTGAAGAAGAAAGTGAGGCGCGGGGCAAATTCGTCGATCTCCAGCCCCGCGTCGAGCGCCGCCTGCACGTAGGCGATGGCATTGGCGAGCGTAAAGGCCAGCTCCTGCACGGCCGTCGATCCCGCTTCACGGATGTGATAGCCGGAAATGGAGATCGTGTTCCACTGGGGAACTTGATCTCGGCAGTAGCGGAACACATCGGTGATCAGGCGCATCGACGGACCCGGCGGGAAGATGTACGTCCCCCGGGCGACATATTCCTTGAGGATGTCGTTTTGCACCGTGCCCCGCAGGCGGGAGACATCGACTCCCTGGCGTTTGGCGATGGCGATGTACATCGCCAGCAGGATCGTCGCCGGCGCGTTGATGGTCATGCTGGTGGACACTTTGTCGAGCGGGATCGCGTCGAACAGCTGCTCCATGTCGTCCAGGCAGGAAATCGAGACGCCCACCTTGCCGACTTCGCCGGAGGCGATGGGGTCATCGGCATCGTAGCCGATCTGCGTGGGCAGATCGAAGGCAATCGAGAGGCCTGTCTGACCCTGTTCCAGCAGGTAGCGAAAGCGCCGGTTGGTCTCTTCCGCGCTGGCGTATCCGGCGTACTGACGCATGGTCCACAAGCGGCCGCGATACATCGTGGGTTGTACGCCGCGAGTATAGGGGAACGCGCCGGGAAATCCGAGCTTTTGCAGGTAGTCCGCTTCGCTGATGCTCTTGGTGTAGAAACGATCGAGGGGAATCCCGGAAGAAGTCACGAAGTGCTCCTTGCGTTCCGGATACCGTTCCAACGTGGGACGGAGCGTTTTTTCTTGCCATTCTTTAAACGAATCGTCAATAGACTTTGTCATTACGATTTCCTTGTGTTATTGAGCGTATTTCAAATCCAGGTCATCGGGCTGAACCGCCGCCAACCCGGAGAAATTTTCGAAAGTTGCGTCGCGAAATTGAAGTTGAAGTTTCTGCTTTAACGAGTGAAACAGGGAAAGATAGTTCAACTTGGCGCGCTTTTCCCAGGGTAGATTCAGCTCGCGAGCGATCTGTTTCACCTCGTCGAGTGATTCACCTTCAATTTCGACGAAATGACCATAAGGCAGCTCGTCGAGCATGATCGTGCAGGGTTCGAGCGCGTACGTCTCCCGGTACTTTTCGTAAATGAAGAAGACATTAAATCCGAGCATTTCCAGCAGGGTCTTGGTGGCGTCGAAATCATCGACGATGACCTCGATTTCCGTACGTACCTCGATGCTCTCAGCGTGCTTAAAGGTGAGCACTGCAGACTGGTCCTGGCGCAATCGCAGCAGCGACTGGCCGGACGAAAGAACCCGATCTGCAGTATCGAAGCGCAGGTTGCGTTCGAGGATGCGCCCTGCGATTTGGCGTCCATCCAGCGAACGGACCGCATCGCGAACGTCGTCGAGGCGCGCAAGATAAAATTTGGCTTCGATCTCTTTCTTTACGCCAGACACAGAATCACCCCAATCGTTGCAGCATGGTTCATCATTGGCTTTCGACCGTGGGATTGTACGCAAACCTTGCTTGGGTTGCAGGTTGGAGGTCGCTGCATGGACGACTTCATCAGCCGAGAATCACCATGACCTCATTCTTCTCGACACTGTCGCCCGATTTGACACGGATACGTGTGATCGTTCCAGCGCGTGGCGATTTGAGTTCGTTCTGCATTTTCATCGATTCGAGAACGATGAGATTCTGACCTTCTTCGATTTCCTGTCCCTCTTCGATGGGAACGCTGATGACCAAACCCGGCATCGGGGCTTTGAGTTGAAATTCCCCACCTTGGACTTTTACCGTGGATGATGCCTTGCGCAGGCGCCGCTGCCGCTCGTCTTCGATGTCGACTTGATAGAGGTCGCCCTGCAAGAGCACTTCCATGCCGCTTTCCGTCGGATATACGTAGGCTTCGTAGGAGCGCCCATTGAGCAGCAAGGAGTAGACCGGACGACCCATTACCGACTGAAAGTCTACCGACAGGCGTACACCGTCGGCGATCAATTCGTGATCGCTGCTGATCTCGATTTCGAAATTCTGGTCTTCGATGGTGGCGAAGTAATTCATAATCCCTCCGGCCTGGCCCACAAGGACGCATACATGGTCTTCACTGCTGGCATGGCGTTCAACGTTGCATCCTCTCCCAGCGTCCTACCCACTTCCAGTTGCTCGCGTCGCGCTCTCCACGACGCACGATTTGTGAAGCCTCCTGAGTCTGGCGGTGGGCCACAAGCACGGCCATGATCGCAGCAATGTGCGCTTCCGCTTCCTTCCCTTCTTCGGCTTCGTCCATCGAAAAGCGCTCTTCGACGAAGCGGGTGTCGTAGTTGCCGGCGATGAAACGATGCGAATCCATGATGTTCTGATGGAAGGGGATGTTGGTCTTCACACCGGTGATGCGATATTCTTCCAGCGCTCTGCGCATACGCAGTATCGCTGCGCCGCGCGTCTCCCCCCAGACGATCAACTTCGAAATCAATGAATCGTAGTACGGGGAGATTTCGAAGCCGGAGTAGACGCCGGTGTCCACGCGTACGCCCGGGCCGGATGGGGGAATGACTTGCGTCAGCAGGCCGGTGGAGGGCAGGAATTGGTTGTAGGGATCTTCGGCGTTGATGCGGCATTCGATCGCCCAGCCGTTCAGGTGAACGTCTTCTTGGGCGTAACGTAATTTCCTGCCGCGAGCGATACGAATTTGTTCCGTGACGATGTCCAATCCGGTGACGAGTTCGGTAACCGGATGTTCGACTTGCAGGCGGGTATTCATCTCCAGAAAGTAGAAATTCTTTTCTTTATCGACCAGGAATTCGATCGTTCCGGCATTAAGGTAGTCGACCGAGCGTGCCGCGGTGCAGGCCAATTCCCCCATGCGCATGCGCATTTCGTCATCCAGGAAGGTCGAGGGCGCCTCTTCCAGCAATTTTTGGTGGCGTCTCTGCAGGGAACATTCCCGCTCTCCAAGGTGAATCACATTGCTGTGGTCGTCGGCCAGGATTTGAAACTCGATGTGACGCGCGTCCACGATCAATTTTTCGAGATATACGTTGTCATCTCCGAAGGCGGATTCGGCTTCGCGACGGGCGGCCGTAATCAATCCGGGAAGATCTTTCGGATCGTTGACTTCGCGCATGCCTTTGCCGCCGCCGCCGGCTGTGGCTTTGATCAGCAAAGGAAAGCCGATCTGCGGCGCGATGGCGATTAACTCGTCATCGCGTAAATTGCCCTCCCCCTCGGTGCCCGGGACGACTGGGACGCCCGCGGTGGTGACGGTGGCACGCGCTACGGCTTTATCGCCCATGGCGGCGATGGCGCTCGGGCGGGGACCGATGAAATTGAGGCCGGCATCCTGGACGGCGAGGGCGAAGTCTTCGCGTTCGGCCAGAAATCCGTAGCCGGGATGGATGGCACCGGCGTTGGTACGTTTGGCGATATCGATGATCTTATCGCTGCGTAAATATGAATCTCGAGCTGCGGATGGCCCCAGTAAGTAGGCTTCGTCTGCGTAGCGGACGTGCAATGAAGCGCGATCAGCTTCCGAATATACCGCAACCGTACTCAAACCGAGTTCGCGACAAGCTCGGATAATGCGTACTGCGATTTCACCTCGATTGGCGATGAGAACCTTTTTGAACATCGTTTCCCTCAGTGCCTCAACCGCTGAAATGTATTGCGTTCCATGAATATCCGTATCTGTAACTCATAACGTGATAAGTCATCTATAGCGGTATGTTGCCATGTTTCTTCGCTGGATTTGAATCACGTTTGTTGGACAGCATTTCGAGCGCATTGATCAAGCGCGCCCGTGTGTAGCGTGGTTCGATAATGTCATCGATATACCCGCGTGCAGCGGCGACATATGGATTCGAAAACTTCTCTCGGTAATCACCCACCAATTCGGCTTCTTCTTTATCCGGTTTTTTCGCTTCTGCGATCTGTTTGCGATGGATAATCTTAACCGCGCCTTCCGGGCCCATGACAGCCAATTCGGCAGTCGGCCAGGCTAGGTTCAGATCGCCGCGGATGTGTTTCGACGACATAACGACGTACGCTCCGCCGTATGCTTTGCGTGTAATGACGGTGATTTTGGGAACGGTGGCTTCGCAGTAGGCGAAGAGCAGCTTGGCGCCGTGACGGATGATGCCGCCGTGTTCCTGGCTGGTTCCGGGTAAGAAACCCGGTACGTCCACGAAGGTGATGATGGGGATGTTAAACGAATCACAGAAACGCACGAAACGGGCACCTTTGACGGACGAATCGATGTCCAGGACGCCGGCCAGGACCTCGGGCTGATTGGCGACGATGCCCACGCTGTGGCCGCCCAGACGGGCGAAGCCGACGACGATGCTCGGGGCGTAGTTTTCGTGGATTTCGAAAAATACACCGTCGTCGACGACCAGACGGATGATGTCGCGCATGTTGTACGGTTTGCTGGGATCGTCGGGGACAATGGTGTCGAGCGCTTCTTCGGTGCGCAATCTGTCGTCGCTCGAGATCACTGTGGGTGGATCTTCCATGTTGTTTTGGGGCAGGTAGGAGAGCAGCACGCGGATCATGTAGAGGCAATCCGCCTCACTGGGGGCCATGATATGGCACACGCCGGATTCCGAAGCGTGCACTTCCGCACCGCCGAGATCTTCGAATGAAACCTCTTCGTGGGTGACGGCTTTAACCACGTCCGGGCCGGTGATAAACATGTAGGAAGAATTTTGGACCATGAAGATGAAATCCGTGATGGCGGGCGAATAGACCGCTCCTCCCGCACATGGTCCCATGATGGCGCTGATTTGTGGAATGACGCCGGAGGCGAGCGTGTTGCGTAAAAAGATATCGGCGTAGGCGCCCAGAGAGACGACGCCCTCCTGGATGCGTGCACCACCCGAGTCGTTCAAACCGATCAACGGCGCCCCATTTTTAAGCGCCATGTCCATAATCTTGCAGATTTTCTCTGCATGGACCTCTCCCAGGCTGCCGCCAAAGACGGTGAAATCCTGGGAGAATACGTACACGAGTCGTCCGTCGATCGTCCCCCAACCGGTGACGACGCTGTCGGAAAGGTAGCGTTGTTGATCCAGGGCAAAGTCGTACGTGCGGTGCGTGACGAACATATCGGTCTCGCGGAACGATCCGGTGTCGAGCAGAATCTCGAGGCGTTCGCGTGCGGTCAGTCGTCCACGTTCATGGTGGGCATCGATTCGCTCCTGGCCGCCACCCATTCGCGCTTCCTTGCGCAAATTCTGCAAATGCTCGATTTCTGAAGAATGACTCATACGTTGTTCTCCCGGTAATACGCTTGTACCGACTTCCTATGCGTGAACCACAAGGTCACCGAAATGATCACAAGAGTGACGATGACTGCCGCCGGCCACGATCTGCGTGTGAAGTCCGAACGCATCCACAGTATTCTGTCGATCCAATACCATATGGTGGTCAGCAACACAACGCCCCGCGTCCACAGCAGGGCTCGAGGCCATCCAAGGAAAAGCACTGCAGCGGTGAACACGCCGATCAATCCCCAAACACCGTTTTTGAGGAAAAGATACCCTCTGGGAACGGAGAGATTGAGGTCGGGAAGCGGCAACCATGCCAGCAGTCCCATGAGTTGGATGGCTGAATAGGTTAACACTATCAGGCTCAGACAAGTTACGAGGCGAGGGCGTCGGTTAGATGGCAAGGGTGATCTTCCCCATCTGCTTTCCGGTCGCCAAACGCATTTGCGCTGAAGCCGCCTCTGCGAGCGGAAATTGACGATCGAGAGCGGGTTTGAGTTTGCCGGAGAAGATCAACTGCATGACCTGCGCAAAGTCGCGCTGCGTGCCCATCGTTGAGCCCAGAATGGATACATGTTTGGCAAAGATCAAACGGTTGTCGATTTCAAATTTCGGTCCGGCCGTGTTGCCTACGGTGAGAATGCGCCCGCCTACTCGGACGGCGCGCAAACTGAAGGGCATGCTTCCGGCGCCTACATTGTCCACCACGACGTCGACTCCCTGGCGGCCGGTCGCCTGGTATACGGCTTTGGACCAGTCCTCCGTTTTGGACCGGTCGATACACACATCGGCGCCCAACGATTCTGCCAGCGCCAATTTTTGCGCGTTGGATCCAACGACGTAGACCTTGGCGCCCTGGTACTTGGCGATCTGGATGCTGGCGGTGTTCACGCCTCCGGAGGCGCCGACAACCAGCACGCTTTCGCCGGGCTGCAGACCGCCGCGGTCGATCAACGAATGCCAGGCGGTGTGAAATACCAAACCCGCTGCAGCTGCGGTGCGATCGTCGATGGATTCGGGCAGGGGCAGCACATTCGTATGGGGCACGATGACGAACTCGGCATAGGTGCCCCGCATCGTTTCACCGAGCAGCTGCCACTGGCGGCACATGTTTTCTTTTCCGGCACGGCAGTACTCACACTCAGCGCAGCTGATGTTGCTGTTGATCACCACGCGCGTGCCGAGTTCTACGTCAGTGACGCCTTCCCCAAGCGCGGCGATCTCACCCGCGCCGTCTGCCCCGGGAATGTGGGGGTATTCCAATTTCAAGCCGCGCCAGCCCTGGCGAACCCACAAATCCAACCGGTTCAACGCCGCCGCGCGCAGACGGATTTGGACTTCTCCGGGACCGGGCTGCGGGGTAGCGAACTCGCCGTAACGCAGAACCTCGGGTCCACCGTGCTGGTCGAACAGGATGGCTTTCAACACTTGCCTCCGGGGAATGTGCCGCCCAGGTGTCCTTTCCTCCAGGCGCAGCGATCCGACTCCAGATCGTTTACGGGATGATTATATCGTGGCTTAGGCGTCGCGGTTTGAGAAGATTTCGTTACGCGATTGTGGGGATGGACCGCTCTTCAGTAGAGGGAAATATCGCGGATGTGGACCTTTTCGTCAGTCAGACCCTGGCCCAAGATGCTGATCTCGATGCGCGTCACTTCTTTGGGACCATCCGGAATCGCCAATTCCACGGTGGGATCGTCCGCTAAATCGGTGTAGGTCATGGTGAGGCTGATCGGCTCGGATCCCCAATTTCCGTAGAGGTGAACGGTGAAAACGATGTCCATGCTTCCGGTTGTGGCTGCGATCCCGTTGAGTGAGATGGGGTGGGCGAAGGTGAGGTTGAGGATAAAGGGGTTGATGTCGAATGTGCGGATCAAGGTAAAGGGATCATCGTCGAATATGTACTCGATTTTCCCCAGGTCGATCTGGGAGTGTTCGATTTCGACCAGTTGGTCCCCCATTTCCACGTAAGCGGTGACGGGTTGCTGCCGGGCGGCTTTTTCTGCGGCGAGGAGTTCGTCGATGTTAGGCGCATAATTCATGCGGATGAAAAAGAAACCGTCGGATCCATCCGGATATTTCAATACTTTTTCAAGGCGAATATCCGTGACTTTCTCTTCAGTCAGTAGGTTCGCATATTCCTCTGCGGTGAGAACCAGGAGAGTATGTTCGTCGAGATCGCGTTTTTCCAGTAGAAAATGGTCCGCATTGCCGAGGTGGACGTTGAGTCCCTCGGGCAGGAAGAAGCGCTGCAGGATGTGGGTGCCGTTGGACCAAGTGGGGGAGACAAAGATACGGTCTTCCGGGTGGGCGAGTGCGTGTTCCTCGACGGCATCGAAAACCTGTTGGGCGCCGTACTGGGCGCCGTAGAGCCCGTAATCATCGTACCAGGTATACCCATGTGTGACTGAATCATAGAGCATGAAGAGATTCGTGCCACCGAGTAGAACAAGCGCTGCGAGTGCGAGCGCTTTCTGGGAGATGCGCGCTGAAAGCCAATCCGCCAATCGAGAGATTCCCAGCGCTGTCAGTATGGCAGCCGGAATCACGAAGGAAAGAATGCGCGTGATACCGATGCCCACGATGGACGCCCCCAGCGGGGAGCAAACTATAGCGATCAGTACGGCACGATAGTGACTCTGCCGGCGCTTCCGGAGCGCATCGATCAGGCCGATCAACATGAAGGGCAGTGTGGCGATGATGATATGCCCGTATCCCTGCATGATGTGGCGCCTGAGATCGGTCTCCTTGGGAAGATACCAATATGCAGGATTCAATCCTTGCAGGTACGTCTTGACAAATGTAAGCAGTTTCTCTCCAAAGGGGAGATCTTCCAGCCAATAGGTGCCGAGCATGCGTAGATGGAAATAGGTTTCGCCCTCGTAGTCGAGTTGAAATCGAAGGTATGGCAGCGCGATCAACAGCACCAGAACGAAGGAGAGCAGCAGCGTGCGCTTGTGCTCGAAGTGGTAGCGGAAGTCGGAGATGAAAAGCAGCAGGGCGGTGCCGGCGATGATTAACTGCCCGCCGCTGTAGCTGTAAAAAGCCAATCCAGCGAAGAGAATGGTCAGATATAGGTAGCCTGGAGAATCGTTGCGATAACGCATGTAAAAGAGGAGCATCAACGCATACATGCTGACGAATATGACCGTTTCGAACGCAGTGCGCGAGTGTAAAAACCAGGCCGGCGTTATCGAAAGCGTAAGAATTCCTGCCCACCAGAAGCGGGTGCGGAAGATGTCGCGCAGCATCAACCCAACGGCAATGGCGGCCAGGATCGAAATCAGCGCAGACGTGGCACGGGTGACAAAAACCGATTTGCCGAAAAGCATGTAGGGGATCACCTGCACGTAGACGGAAAGGCTGAGGTTGTAAAGGTAGTTATTTTCGAAATAGGTCGGCAGCAGCGTTCCGTCGCCGTCGCGAAAATCGTTGTTCACCAGGTCCTCGGCGAGGACCGTTTGGGCCGCTTCATCCGTGAAGAAATAAATGGGGAAGTCTTCGAGGGCGATCAAGTGCGTAAGCGCATAGATCAGCAGTGCAACAGCGAAGAGTTTGCTGTCCCACTGCCATTCCTGCGGCCGAAAGAGGCGTGCGTGAGGGATTTCTTTCAAGCGTGCGCCGAAAGGCTGAATTCTTTCAGCTAACTTTGAGAAATTGGCGGTCATTCGAATACGCACTTTCGGACACTCCCCGGGTCATGAGATCTTGCCTTGCCTGGATGAATATCAATTTTAAGGCGAGGATTGAAGACGACGGAAGTAGTACAACGGCTGGCCGGATTCATCCTTTTCGACGATCGTCGTGCCCTGCGGAAATTTTTGCTCGATTTCCGGCAGCGCCTCGACGTTGTGCGCCAGAACGACGAAAGCGGCCGGTTTTTCACCCAGCTCAGGATATTGCGTCCAATCGATCGGCCAGGACACGTCATGTCCGTTGGCGTTGGAGGCGATGTACGGCAGACAGGGCAGCGTGTTGTAACCCATCACCGGCTGGCCGATGAAATACACCTCCAAATCGATCTTTTGTTGACGAATCGTTTCGCCGATTTTTCGGGCGACGAGGCTTTTTGAATCGGAGTACCTTCCTTCCTGCATCGCTTGATGGAAGAAGCGTACTTCGGAGTAGCCGATAAGCAGCATGAAGGCAACTACCGCTGCTGCGCAGATGGATTTGTATTGTGGTCTGGTTGCGTCGATTTGTTGATAAATTTCGTACAACGGCAAGGCGATGATGATGGCAGCGATGGGCGCGGCAAGCAGCAGGCGCTGTGCGTTGGGCGGTCCGACGCTGAACGTCGAAGCGAGAATGGGCCCGATGAGGGCGATCAAGAGAACGTTGTACTGTGGTTGCTTGAGGCGCAGCAGTGCGAGAATCAAGCCGGCGATAAACAAGGTAGCCGGCAGCGCGAGCAGCATTGATTTTCCCGGGCTGTATACGCCCAAAATTGGGCTGGCAGTAAACCCCCGAATGGTCTCCCAAAACTGCTTGGCGAAGATCATGAAAGCCGAATCGCCAGTGGTCCGCGTCGTCTCACGGATCCAGTCCCCTTTCAATATGGAGACGCGGTTGAGCGGCGCGGCCAATTCGTTGGGATTCTCGAAATAGAATAGGGCAAGCGGGAGAACGACGACCGCAGCGACCAGGATCATACACGTGATGCCGGGCATGCGCCCCGCTTTAGGATGGGATTTGTACAAGATCAGCAGCCAAAGGAATGCATAGACGGGCAGCAAATGCGCAGTGGAATAGAAGAATTGTCCCAGACCGATGGCAAGACCTGCGCACAGAAATGCGAGCCGCTGGTTCTCCTGCCAGGCTTCCCAGATCGAAGCGATCATGAGCATGAGAAAGAAGCCGTCCCAGACATTGGTGAGCGCAATGCGGCTGAAGAGCAGGTGAAAATGGAAGAAAGCGAGGAACAGCGCGGCGATAAATCCCGTTAGCCGGCCGAACATCAGACGTGCGCTCCAGTACACGGCCAGCACCGCCAGCGCACCGCCGATTGCGGAGGGAATACGCATGGCGAATACGCTGCGCCCGAAGATGGACTGCATGACGGATGCAGGCCAGAACTGGAGCGCGGGAAACGAGAACCAGCCCATGATGAAGTAGTTGTCCCTCACTCCGGTTTTATAATCCCAGGCCATCAGCCCGACTGAGCCTTCGTCGCCGCTGACCGTGTAGGGAATCTGGTCGAGTTGGATGAGGCGCGCAGCGAGGGCGACCGCGGTGAGAACGCCCAACAGGATCCAATCCCAGCGATCGAATTCTCGCAGCGAATCCTTCAGCGATCCTCGCCAACAGCCAGCAATGACTGCCAGACAGCCAGCGATCCAGATGAGAACGTGCCAGGGTGAGTGCGCCTGTAGTGAATTACCGGCCGCCGCCCGAGATGCCAGGGAGAGCGAGAGGCCGAAGATCAGAAGCAGCACCTGGGTTTCCGAGACGCCCAAGCGAGATGCGGGTTTTTCGAGCGATTTTTGCAGTACTTCTGCGATAGCTGCAGAGTTGGCTGCCAGCACACCGATCAAGAAACTGCCTGCGCCCATTAACAGCAGTATCGTGGTGATAAGCTTGTGGGGACTGATTTGGGCCAGATATTGCCCGAGGAAGACGATCAGCAACCCGCCGGCCATCAGCAAAGTGCTTTCCAGCGACGCGGATGATTTTCCCTTGGGTTGAGTTTGTTCGTGATTTTCCGTCATATCTCCCTCCGGAGAATCGATGGCGCGCTACATGCGGGAAACGCTGCCCCGCCGTTTTCGAGTTCGCAGCTCGCTTGATATTGTACGGTTTTCCCGGTTTCGTTGAAAGTTGCTGCCAGCGCGTACTTGCTTTGAGGGATTTTCTCGTAAACGGAATTCATCTTTCGTAACAGGCACATTCAGTGCAGATCGAAAAAGGAGAGGGGGAAATGGCCCTTTTCGTGTTCTGCGGAGAGAACGCGAAATCAATGAAATGCATCCCGCAGCAGCGCAAGACAGATTCAGCGCAGCCGCAGCTCGTTTCTGGAAATTACCAGGCGTTGAATTTCGCTGGTGCCTTCGTAAATCTCGGTGATCTTGGCGTCTCGAAAGTAACGCTCCACGGGCAGTTCCTTCGAATATCCCATGCCGGCGTGGATTTGTACCGCGGCGTGGGCGCAGAACATGGCCGTCTCCGAGGCGAATAACTTTGCCATCGAAGCTTCCAACGTATAGCGTTCTCCCGTTTGCTTGGCGCGTTGTTTGGCCAGTGCGGCTTGGTAGATCAACAACCTGCTGGCTTCGATGCGTGTTTTCATGTCGGCGATTTTGAAGCTGATTCCCTCGAATTGGCCGATTTTCTTCCCAAACGCTTCACGTTCTCTGGCAAACTCGACGCTGGCTGCATACGCGGCTTCGGAAATGCCCAGTGCCTGGGCGGCGATGCCGATGCGCCCCGCATCGAGGACAGCCATGGCGATTTTGAATCCGTCGCCCTCTTCACCGAGGCGGTTTGCCAGCGGACAGCGATAATCTTCGAACAGGATTTCACTGGTTGCAGAGGCGCGGATACCCAGTTTGGGTTCGGTCTTGCCCAGACTGAACCCCTCTGCTTGGGGGTCGGTGAGAAATGCGCTGATCCCTTTGTGGCCTTTTTCCGGATCGGTCATCATGAAAACGACGAAGTAGTTGGCCTTGGGCGCGCTGCTGACCCACGATTTTCTCCCGTTGAGCAGGTATACATCCCCCTGGCGAACGGCGCGAGAGCGCATCGTCGCCGCATCCGAGCCGGACATCGGTTCGGTGAGCGAATAAGCGCCGATCGCCTCGCCAGAGGCGACGGGAAGGAGGAATTTCTCTTTTTGTTCTTCCGTCCCGAAGTGTTCGATGCCGTAACAATAGAGCGAGTTGTTGACCGACATGATCGTCCCATGCGCTGCATCGGCTTTGCAAATTTCCTCCAACGCCAGCACATAGGCGATCGTATCCATGCCGGCCCCACCGTACTTCTCGGCGGTTTCGATTCCCATGAAACCCATTTCTCCCATCTTGCGAATGGTCTCGAAAGGAAATTCCCCGCTTTCGTCGAACTCAGCTGCGATGGGTGCGATTTCGTTTTGCGCGAAATCGCGCGCCGCCTGGCGAATCATCTGGTGTTCGGCGGTCAGTGATAGATTTAGACTTTGTTCTGCGACTGCAGAGGTTGCCATTCGTTCGCCTCCCGATAGCGGATAACACGCGCAGCGATTATAGCACGGCGCTTTGACCGCCGTTTACCCAGCGGGTACAATGTTCGCAGGCCACGCGGGGAGGATATCTTGCCTGAAAAAACCGACGATCGTGACTGGGATGAGATCAGCGAGGCGATATTCCGCCATCTCGTGGATCTGGCAGCATTCCATCTGGAAGATGATGAAGCTGCGTACTTGCGCCGAGAATTGAACGGTCAACTTAGAGCCATTCGGGAACTGGATGCCATCGACGTCGATGCGGAGGTATCGATTACTTCCCATGGGGTTCCATATTCTTTCGCCATGCGATTGCCGCTGCGCCAAGACCGTATCGCGCCATCTACGGCAGCCGACGACATCCTGGAACAGGCGCCGGAAGTCGACGAACGGTCGATCGTCGTGCCCGACATCCCGCACGAGGATTTATCGTGACGACTTCGCTTTGCGATACTCCGGCGCATCAGCTTGTGCGCAAGTTGAAAGATGGGGAATGTACCGCCACAGAAATTCTCGATTCCACGCTGGAGCGCATCCGCGCAGTGGAAGGACTCCCTCCGACGACGGCAGAACCGCAGACCTCGAACGCCGATGAGAAGATCCACGCCTACATTACGTTGACGGAAGAGCGCGCTCGGCGGCAGGCAAAAGATATCGATACGGCGCTGGAGAACGGTGAAGACCCCGGTCCGTTAGCGGGCATCTCCCTTGCCGTTAAGGATATTTTTTGCGTAAAGGGGACGCCGTCGACCGCGGGTTCAAAGATTCTGGAGAATTTCGTGGCGCCTTACAGCGCCACACCCGTGCAAAGGCTCGAGGCCGCGGGTGCAGTCACCTTGGGCAAAGTCAATCTGGATGAATTTACCTTCGGATCGTCGAACGAATCTTCCGCTTTCCAACCTTCGCCGAGAAACCCATGGGATCCCACACGGGTGCCCGGCGGCTCTTCGGGGGGTAGCGCAGCGGCGGTCGCCGCTGGGGAAGCCGTGATTTCTCTGGGCACGGACACGGCCGGCTCGATCCGGCAGCCCGCTGCTTTCTGTGGCATCGTGGGTATGAAACCCACGTACGGGCGGATCTCACGCTACGGCTTGATCGCTTTCGCCTCCTCTCTCGATTGCCCGGGTCCGGTTGCGCGAGACGTTCGGGACGCAGCGTTGATGATGAACGTCATCGCAGGCAAGGACGATCATGATGCCACGGCGGTTTGCACGCCGGTTCCGGATCACCTGCAGGCGCTTGAGGACGGCGTCAAAGGGATGCGCATCGGACTTTCACCAGATTACTTCCACCTCAAATTTCCCGATCCGCAATCCGGGGAATTACGCCAGCAAGCGATCGCGCCTGAAATTGAGCGAACCGTTCGCAGTGCGGCCGAGAGCCTGGCCAAAATGGGTGCGGAGATCGTCGAAGACGTTTCGCTGCCGAACACTCGTTACGGGATTCCCGTGTACTTCGTGGTGTCACGCGTGGAAGCCGCTTCCAACCTGCATCGCTACGACGGCGTGAAATATGGCTACCGGTATCCGCAGCCCGTCGCAGATTTACGCGAATTGTATCGACGAAGCCGAGGTGGAGGGTTTGGACCTCAGCCCAAATTGCGCATCCTCATGGGCATGTACGTGTCGGCGGAACAATACGAAAAGGGATATTACGACAAAGCCTTGCGGGTGCGCACGCTTATCCGTAGTGATTTCGATCGCATTTTCGATTCGCAGGGTGAATTTGCCCTGGACGGCCTGCTTACGGCGACGACTCCAGCGACGGCGTTCGAATTGGGCGCCGTGTATGGGGACTCGGTGCTGATGCAATACGCGGATTTATTAACCGTCCCGGCAAACTTGGCGGGAATTCCCGGACTCTCCATCCCGGCCGGGTTCGATGCGCAAGGAATGCCGATCGGCATCCAACTGCTCGGTGCGGATTTTTCCGAGGCCAAGCTGTTGCGCATCGGCCGGGCGTACGAGGTGGCGACGGCGGAGGAAGCTTGGCGTACAGTTAGGCCGAAGGTGACACAGATTTAAACCGCCCGGGTATATTCTTGATATTGAACTATAGTCGGCAGCGTGAGTTCTGTCTGCAGCCGTTGTTGATGATCCAATTAATATTGCTTACGGATTATTCTGGTGACCGTTATCATTCCGATCGAAGCGGTTCTCGTTTGGAGAAAATCATGACATTGAGAAAAGGAACAAGTAAGGAGACGTTTATAGGCTTACTTGCTGCCAGCGTTCTCTTGCTCGCAGCGAATGCATGCTCGCTCTTTGAATCGAGTCCGCTTCAGTGGACCGAACCTCCCGAGATGAGCATCGACACTTCAGCGATCTACATCGCAACCCTGAAGACGGAAAAGGGCGACATCCGAATCGAGCTCTTCGCCGATAAAGCGCCGCTGACGGTTAACAATTTCATCTTTCTGGCGCAGGAAGGTTACTACGACGACACCACCTTTCATCGCCTGATACCCGATTTCATGGCGCAGGGCGGCGATCCCGAAGGAACTGGTCTGGGCGGTCCGGGGTACAGCTTCAAAGATGAGATCAGTTTCGATCTGCGCTTCGACGGGGAGGGTTATCTCGCCATGGCGAATTCCGGGCCGGACACCAATGGAAGTCAATTCTTCATTACTTACGGCCCCACGCCGCATCTAAACGGCTTACATACCATCTTCGGCAAGGTTGTCGAGGGGATGGACGTGGTGAGAGCACTAACCCCACGCGACCCGTTGGGTAATCCGGAATTCGAGGGCGATCGATTGGAAAAAGTCGAGATCGAGCTGGTGTCGGAAAGCTTGTTGCCCACTCCGACAGAAACGGCGATCCCCATCGTGCCCCAGTGGGAGGCGGGTAGACCACTCGCAGCGCTGGACGTTGAAGCCCGCGAAGATCTTTACACCGGACGACCGGAGTTGAGGATCGACGTGAGCAAATCGTACGTTGCTTCGATTCAGACTACGCAGGGGGAAATCGTCGTCGAGCTTCATCCGCAGGAGGCGCCGGAAAGCGTTAACAATTTCGTCGTGCTGGCCGAATTGGGATATTGGGATCAGTTTCCGATCTCCTACGTCGAGCAGGACTTTCTCGTGATTACGGGTTCGCCGCGCGGAACGCAGGATAGCGATATCGGATACACGCTTCCGTTGGAGCCGGGGTTGGAAAACACGCCCGGTGCGGTTGGCTTTTTTCTGCGCCAGGATATCCTCGCGGTAAGCGGCAGTCAGTTTTACATCGCCATGGTGGCAATCCCCACCATGAATGAAATGTATCCGGTTTTCGGATATGTTACCGAGGGTCTGGATGTGGTCAAACGGCTGACCATGGAAGATCGTATTGAATCCATAACGATCATTGAGGGATAATGAGGCGCATCATGCCGGAATTCGAAGCGGTAATCGGCCTCGAAACGCATATCCAACTGAATACCCAGAGCAAGATTTTTTGTGGGTGCAAGGCGGATTCATGGGAGGATGAAGCGAACACGAACATCTGCCCAGTTTGTACGGGGCTGCCCGGCGTACTGCCGGTTCTCAACCGAAACGTCGTCGAAAGCGCCGTGCTGTTGGCGGCGGCCATGCAGGCGGACTCGATCCAGCCGCTCTCCTATTTTGCACGTAAAAATTATTTTTACCCGGATTTACCGAAGGGGTATCAGATCAGCCAATACGACGAACCCCTTGCGCGCGGCGGATTTCTACAGCTTCCGCTTCCGGATGGCGGCACACGCCTGGTGACGATCGAAAAGTTACACATCGAGGAAGACGCCGGGAAGACGATATACCAGAACGATCGGCGGCTGATCGACTTCAATCGCTGCGGCGTTCCGTTGGTCGAGATGGTCACGGGGCCGGATTTGCGTACGGCGGACGAAGTGGCGCAGTATTTGATCCGTTTGCGGCAGTTGCTGCGCTGGTTGGGCATCTCGGAAGGGGACATGGAGCGCGGCCAAATACGCTGCGATGCGAACGTCTCCATTCGACCAGCAGGCAGCAAGGTCCTCAATCAGAAGACTGAAATCAAGAACGTCAATTCCATCGAAAACGTGCGGATGGCGGTGAAGGCCGAGATTGATCGGCAAATCCGTGAGGTAACTTCCGGTCACACGATCGAAGCATGGACGTTGCAGTGGGACGAGGACGGCGGATCGTTGCGCAAAATGCGTTCCAAAGAGACTGAGGCGGATTACCGCTATTTTCGAGAACCCGATCTGTTACCCATTGTGCTCGACGAAGAATGGCTGGCCGAAATCCTCGTCCGTCTGCCGGAGCTGCCCCTGGCGCGACGCGAGCGTTTCGTCGAGCAGTACAACCTGCCCCTGTACGACGCAGAAATCCTGACCGAAGAGCGCGGCTTCTCCGAATATTTTGAAGACGTGGTTTCCATTGTCGGAGACGATGCAAAGACGGTCTCCAATTGGTTGATCAACGATGTGCAGCGCATGATTCGGGAGCTTGGCGTGGCACCTGGCGACTTAAAATTACGTCCCGTTCACCTGGCCAAGATCATCCAAATGGTCCAGGAGAAGGCAATCACGACGAGTACAGGCAAAGACTTACTCATGAAAGTCGAGCAAAGCGGACAATCTCCTGAGCAGCTCGTCGCGGACCTGGGATTGGCGCAGGTTTCCGATGAGGACGTTCTGCGTGAGGTTGCTGCAAAAATCATCGCCGAAAATCCAGAGCAGGTTAAAACGTACCAGGACGGGAAAGTGACGATCCTGGGCTGGTTCGTTGGCCAGATCATGCGAGAAACGAAGGGAAAAGCGAACCCACAAAAAGTCCAGTCGATTCTTGAAGATCTGCTTGCGGAGTAAGAAATCTTTCCCCTGGTCTTTAAATATGGGCTGATTCTTTGAAACGCCACTGCTTTTATTCGAAAGTATTCCATGAAAACTGATCCCGAGATGCTGAAGATCCGTCCTGCCCGCGAAACCGATTTCCCCGAGATCAAGCGCCTCGTGCGCAGCGAGCGGCTCAATCCGGTGGGCTTGAAGTGGCGGAGGTTTTTAGTCGCCGTGGATCAATACGATCGACGGCTGGGCTGTGTCCAGGTGAAGATACACGGCGCGAGCGCGAAGGAGCTGTCCTCTCTGGTGGTTGTGCCTGACTGCAGGGGGCGCGGGGTGGCCAGGGTACTGGTCGAGACCGTTCAGGAGCGCTCGAACTCAGCGCCAGGCCGT
>Ga0315534_1000319_pt1 | contig 32511 bp, 27 predicted proteins | sample SalMarSW160240MG_FD_203094 | JGI IMG/M metagenome (GOLD analysis project Ga0315534, IMG submission 203094) | Salt marsh sediment microbial communities from the Plum Island Ecosystem LTER, Massachusetts, United States - Salt Marsh Sediment SW1602-40 ...
TTCCCCCACTCATCTAAGGGCATAATACTAACATATGACAATAGTGGTAGATATAAAGTTATATATATAATTTTGTCAAGGGGAAAAATGCTCTTTTCGAAAAAAAGTCATGCTGTGAATAGTGCCTTTCTGCTTTACATGTTTTTTGTACATCATGTCTATTTTTAATTGATTTTTGGTCCGCCTGCTATGATATACAAAGTGATATACAAAAAAAGAGGTGGTACCAGGCACTCGGTACCACCTCCAGTTTGTATGTAGAGAATATCTACCCTTATTCGTGATGCCTTATCCAGTTGCCTGGAGCTTCTTCTCTATGTCTTGGCGGAGGGACCGTTTATCCACTTTTTCCGCACCGGTATGGGGCATAGTCTCGATAAATTCGATCCGCTCCGGAAGCTGAAGCACAGAGGCCTTCTCCCCTTTCAAGAAAGAGATGATTTCCTCAAAGGATAGCTTGGCCCCGGCTTTGGGCTGGACATAGGCACAGACCCGTTCGCCCATAAGCGGATCGGGCATCGGGATGACGGCCACTGCCGCGACATCTGGGTGACGGGTGATGAGGCTCTCGATTTGCGTGGCGCTGATACTCTCACCACCCCGGTTGATCATCTCCTTGATGCGGCCGGTGAGTGTGATGAATCCCTTTTCATTGATCTTGGCCACGTCTCCGGTCCTGAAGAACCCGTCCTGAGTAAATACCGCCTTGTTTTCCTCTGGGTTGTTGTAATAGCCCGTAAATACACCGGGGCCCTTCAGTACCAATTCCCCCTCTTTATGGGTGGGGAGTTCATTACCCTCTGGATCGATGACCTTATACGTGTCATACGGGCAGGTGGGTCTCCCCACGGTTGTACAGATGGTCTCTAAACTATCAATGGTGCGCGTGATGGTCGTCATTCCTTCTGTTGCGCCATATCCGTTGTAAAACTTCATGTGCAGTTTTTCCGTGACCTCCTTGACCAGATCGGGGTGGCTTGCCCCCCCTGCGCTGTGCATCTTTTTCAAGGTGCTCAAATCATGCTTATTAATATCCTTATATTGGAGCATCTTTTGCGCCAGTGTGGGGACCCAGATGATCGAGGTAATTTTCTCCTTTTCAATGGTCTCACATATCTCCTTGTCGTCTGTAGAATCCAGGAATACGACCTTTCCACAGGTAAAAATACTCCCGAGGAAACCCTTGGAGAATGTCAAATCATGCCCTATCGGTCCCGCAAGGAGGGTAATATCCTCGCTGGTCTGGTCCCACGACTTGGAGCAATATTCGGTGCCGGTAATGAGACTATTGTGTGTGCGGGGGACAATCTTGGGTGCTCCGGTCGTCCCTCCGGTCGGTCCCATATGGGCCACCTGCATGGGATCCGGCCGCCTGCCGGCGAGCCGAGCCAGGTTGTCCTCGGTCAATGCAGACTCTTCGATCAGTCTTTCGAGGCTGGCAAAGGGCCGCTGATCCCCTTCCCCCCGGACAGTAATGACATGCGTAACGTCAGGATGCTCCTTCAGGACATCTGTAATAATGGGGATGTAGTCTGTTTTTTTGTATCGGGAGGCGACAATCCAGGATGTGGCCCCGGTAAGGCTAATGAGGTGGTTTATTTCAAACTGCCGGTATCGGTCGATCAACAATACGGGGATGGCCCCGATCTTTTGAACGGCAAAATAGGCAAAAACGAATTCGTTCCAGTTCGGAAGCTGAACCAGGACCCGGTCCAAGGGCTGGATGCCCAAATCCATCAGGCCGATGGCCAGCTTATTCGTCTTTTCCCGAGTCTCCCCATAGGTCAGGCGCGTCTGACGATCCACAAAGGCCTCTTTGTCAGGGTGGATATCCGCAGCCCTGTCGAGGATATCTCCGAATGTTAGTCCAGACCACCATCGAAGTGCGTTATACTTTTCTGCATCTTCTTTTTTATAGGGGATAACTCCTTCCAGAAGCCTTACCATACCTCACCCTCCATCCTTATAATTGATTAATATGAGAACCGGTTACATGCTTCGCCTGCGTGCCAGGGATACCACAAGCTCCCCTCTGCTAATAGCTGATAAAACTCGGTAAAAAGGTAGCAATCTGCGGGAAAATCAACATGATAACCGTAACAATAATCAATGCCACAAGAAAGGGAAAAATCCCCTTAAAGATATGTTCAAGGGGTACATCTGGAGCAATCCCCTTAATGACAAACACGTTGACCCCTACCGGCGGGGTGAGCACCCCCATCTCCCCTACGAGCACGATGATGACCCCAAACCAGATCGGGTCAAAGCCGAGCTCCTGAACGAGTGGGAAAAAGATGGGGACGGTAAGCACGATGAGGGCCATGGAATCCATAAAGAAGCCGCCTATAAAATAGATGAAGACAATGACTATCATGACAGCCATCGGGGGTATGGGTAGCCCCCCGAGCCACTCAGCCAGGACAAAGGGTATCCTCGATACCGCCATGAAGTGACCAAAGATAGTAGCCCCGGCCATAATGAAAAGCACCATACACGCGGTTCGCACACCTTCCTTGCCGGCATCAACAAATGTCCGCCACGTCACCTGTCGCCGGGCCAAGCCGATGAACAAGGCGCCGCCGGCACCGATTGCTCCGGCCTGCGTGGGGCTGAACCAGCCGAGAAAGAGCCCTCCTATGGCCAGAAGAAAGAGAATGAGGGCTTCGATTATGCCTGCCGTAGATCGCAGCTTCTCTTTGAAGCTGACGGGGACTCCGGGGGGACCGATGGCGGGGTTGCGCCAGCACAGCAAGGCCACGGTTGCGGCAAAAAAGATGCTCAGGATGATCCCCGGCAAGACGCCGGCGATGAAGAGCTTACCGATGGATTCCTCAGTCAAATACCCGTAGACGATGAGGACAGTGCTCGGCGGGATAAGGATACCCAGGGTGCCCGCAGCAGCAACGGTACCGGTAGCGAGGGTGTCATCGTACTTATACTTCTTCATTTCAGGAAGCGCTATCTGGCCCATGGTCGCTGCCGTTGCCGTGCTCGAGCCGCAAATAGCGCCAAAGCCGGCACAGGCAAAGACAGTAGCCATGGTCAGGCCCCCCCGGAACTGCCCGATCCAGGCATAGGTCGTCTTATAAAGCCTTTTGCTGATCCCCGAAGCAAAGGCAAATGTCCCCATGAGGATAAACAGGGGGATAACGCTCAAGGGATAATTGATAAAATCTTCGAAGATATCGCGGCCGATAAGACCGAGTGCCGCTCCTGGGGTAACCAAATAACCAAACCCAACAACTCCGACCAAGGCCATGGCAAAGGCAACCGGCAATCTGAGCAAAAAGAGTAAGATGAGAAGGGCAATGCCGATGATGCCTACAGTAACTGAGTCCATCTCTATACCTTCCTCTTTTTGAGTGATTTAAGAAATTCCAAGAAAAATACCATACAGACGGGAATACAGCCAAGGGCAATCCCATAGGCGAAAGGATAATAGGGTATGTGGATAGTGGCGCTATAGTCCCCTGAGGTTTGCATTAAATAACCAAGCGCAATGAGGCGCCACACAATCACCATGAAGAGCCCTAAGCCGAGAAGCAGAATAACGCTATTGATAACTGATCCGAGACGCCGTGGCAGCAGCTTGACAAAGAATTCTACTTTGATATGCCGACCTAGAATCAGCGTCATGCTGCAACCAAAGGCAATTGCCACGGTCTGGGCAAGCATCACGATGTCAAGGGATCCCGGGAGAGGCCACCGAAAGAGCTTAGCCCCCACAACATCGACGCAGGTCACAACCATCATCACCAGCAACCCAAGAAACGCGAGCCTCTCAAACCAGTCACTTAACCGGCGATTATACCTTTCTAATGTATCTAACACTGGGCCTCCCTTACCATCTTCGCTGGGAGCGGGGCAAAGCCCCGCCCCCAGCGAAGGTCTGTACTATTGATTGATAAACAATCCGAGGCGATCATGCCTACGTCCCCCCACTTATATGCCCAAAGGTAAGGAGACTTTCCTCAGAGGGTCATCCTGTCTATTTCATTATCAGAGCCTGGGGTTTCACCTCCGGAGGCCCGACTGCTGACGGGATGCGCAATTCTATCTGTTTCCCCTTCCAGAATTCAGCTCGATCGCGCAGGAATTTGATCCACCCTTGCACCTCTGCCTCGGAAAACCCTTTACCCACCATAGTTTTCACATAATCACCGAATACCGGTTCAACAGCTGCCTGCCACCTTTTAATCTCACGCGGGGAGAGTTCAATAAATTCCACCCCCTTCGCCTTCCCAGCTTTTTCACCGACGAAATCTATGGCATTCCACATCAAGATATATCGCTCCTTGTACTCTCCAACAAGCTTGTTAAAGATAGGCTTAATGTCTGCCGGTAACTTCTCATAGCTCTTCTTGTTCATGGCGAGATAAAAGGGATAGGGATGGTTAATCGGCCAGATTGACGTCTCATATTTTACCACTTCAGCAAACTTGAACGCAAACAGTGTCTCATAGTTTGAGGCCTCTCCATCAATAACACCTTTGGCGATCGCATCATACACCTCCGGCATCGGCGTGGGGGCCGGGGTTCCACCCAGTGCCTTCATAACCTCGCCAGCCATCCCCGGTGCCCTGATGGTGAGCCCCTTGAGGTCTTCCAGCTTGCGTACCGCCTTCTTGGAAGTGGCTATGCCACTCGGGGGGGATGCATTCATCCAGAGCACTTTCACCGCATCAAATTCCTTGGGCTGAAATTCCATGTAGAAATCATTCATGACCTGACTCGCTACCCAGCCACTGGCATAGCCGATCGGCAAGCCGTTGGATTCGGTAACCAGCATACGCCCAGGGGTGTAATACACATGGGAATACCCGATGTCGGCGATTCCGTCAACCACCCCATCAAACATCGCCGTCGGTTTCAGCAACGAGCCGCCACCAAAGTAATCGACCTTCACCTGGCCATTGGTGCGCTTTTCCAAGTCGCGACAAAACTCTTCTAACACTTTAGATTGGAAAGACGGGGGAGGAAAGAAATTAGCTACTTTGAGCGTTACCTTCGCTGCACGGGCCTTCCCGGTTTCAGCCTTCTCACCTTTGCATGAGGGTAAGACAGTTATTATAAGCCCTACGAAAAGAACCGCTACCAGGACTACCATTAACATTCTATTCTGTCTCATCGGTAGAACCTCCTTTTGTTTTAATAGAAACATCTGCCTTTTCCTTAAATAACCGTGCAATAACCTTGTTCACTCCTCCTTCACTCCTCACGTATATTTATATCCGTATGCCACCCCCTTTCAAAAAAGTTTTTCCATTCTGTTTCGTGACGAGTACCATGAAACGTCCACTCTGTCACCCTTCACACAAGCAATGAATAATTAAACAATGCGTGCCTGTGATCCTTCATCCTTCGTCAGTTGTCCTCTCATAAATCTTTTCAATATCAGCTCCGAAGGCGTAAGAAACACTCTTGGCACACTCTACCACTTTGTAACCATAGTGCTCAACCAAACTTTCATCAAAGACTCCAACGACAACTAGACATGCAACCACTTTCCCATTGTGGCCAAATACCGGGGCTGCAACGGAATTATATCGAGGATTTATTTCGCCCATATCCTGTGCAAACCCCACCTGGCGACACCTGTCAAGCTCTTCCCTCAATCGTTCCATATTCACTGGTGAGTTAACACCATCACCGTAAAACCAGAGCTTTTCTGACGCGAGAATCTGTTCCAGTTCATCGTGTGGGAGAAACGCCAAGATGGCCTTGCCGTGAGATCTATAGGTCAGGGGAAATCTATACCCCAGTCGTATCGTTATGTTTACACCGCTGTAGGCTTCATGTTTGGCCATCACAAAGAGGTGGCTATCGACGATCAACCCAAAGAATGCGGTGCTTTGTGTTTCTTTGGCAAGAGACTCAAGGAAAGGAGCTACCTTCTCCTGATTATAGATATTATCCAAAACTCTCCCTGACAGAAACACAAGAGCCGGTCCCAAAGAGTACGTTTTTGTCTGAGGGTCTTTTTCGACAAAACCAAAATTCTTTAACGTATTCAAGATTGAATATCCCTTGCTTTTATGAATACCTACCTGGAGGCAGATATCCGTCAGCCTCATTTTGAACGTGGGGCTTTTCGCTAAACAAATGAGGATCTGTGCCCCTTGCTGTACCGCTGGAACCAGAGGGGTGTATCCTGTGTTGACCTCCTTGTTTTGCTTTATATCTAGCATGATGTTAGATGGCTGTCTATCCCCTTAGGTTATGAGGTTTAAACCTCCACCCTCGACCGATCTTCACCCCTCCCGCTTTACTCATGTCCCAACGCTTCGTCAAAGGAGAGGCCCTAAAATACAAACAGGTCAATACCGCCCGTCATATTCATCACCGCACCAGTCATGTACCGGGCTTCGTCCGATACCACATAGGCAACGGCATCGGCGATTTCCTGGGGGTCAGCAGGCCTGCCAATGGCTGTCCTCTTTTCAATCCTTTTCTGGTACTCTTCCGGGATCGGCTCAAAATAGGCCTCCGTATAGGCTATGCCGACCAGAACACAATTTGCAGTGATATTGTATCGAGCCCCCTCCAATGCCGTTGACTTTGCCAGACCGATCAGTCCTGCTTTGGCAGCACCGTAGCTTGTCTGTCCATAACCACCCAGAACACCTGCGGCAGAGGTCATGTTGACAATACGGCCCCACTTATTGGCACGCATATCTTCCCATGCCTCCTTGATACAATAAAAGGCAGAATTCAGGCAGAGTTTGACCTCTTCATCCCATTCTTCTATGGTGGTCTTGGCAATGGTCACCATATGGCGCATTTGGGCAGCATTGTTCACGAGGATATTCACCGGCCCAAGCTCGCCTTTTATGGCTGCATAGGCCTTCTGTACATCTGCATAATCCCTCCCATTCATTTTGACCGCCATCGATTTGCGGCCCAGTGCCTGTATCTCTTCGGCAACCGCTTTGACTCCATCCATGTGGCTAAAGCCGGTCACCACGACATCCGCCCCGTGTCGTGCCAACGTAAGGGCAATGGCCTTTCCAATACCCTTCGGCATTGAAGCTCCTGTCACCAATGCGATCTTACCTTCTAACGACATACAGTATCCTCCTCATGTGCTGATTGCTGTATAGATCCCACCGCTTACCTGCCCCTTACCCCACCTTTACCACAAGGGAGGCGCCTGTATCTCCCGCTGCGCAGCCGGCCCACAAACCATAGCCGCCGCCAAGGAGTACCAACTCCTCCACCAACTCTGCGATGAGCCTGCCCGCTGTGGGACTCTGGGGATGCCCAAAGATCATGGAGCTTCCATAGTTGTTCATCCACATCACGTCAACGCCCATCTGTTTGGACATGTAAATATCATTTACCGCGAAGGGGTTGTGGGTCTTGACCGCCTTCATGTCTTTAATCGTGAGACCGGCGTTTTTCAGCGCCATCTGCGCAGCCGGCACCGGGGCCTGAGCCATATAGGACTTTTTTGCCCTGGCAAAACCATATGACATGATCTGAATCTCGGTCTTGGGATCAGTGCTCAATTCCTTGGCCTTCTCCCGAGTAGTGACGATAAAACCACAGTTCCCGTCCGCAGGATGGGTCTGTGCACCGAAGGTCAAGACGCCGTTCGGTTCTACCGGCTTGAGTTTTGCCAATCCTTCCGCCGTAGAGGGGGTGATGCCCTCATCCTCTTCGACCATGATGGTCTGCTTTCTCGATACCCGTACCTCGACTGGGAACATATACCGCTTCTGAAAGGCCCGGTCATCCGCCAGGGAATCCACATATTGCTCATACCGTCGCAGGGCGACCGCATCGCATTCTTCTCTGGTAATGTCGGCCTCCGCAGCCACATTTTCCGCCGTCCGTGTCATGCTCATGCCCCCCCAGGGGTCTTCGAAATTGTCCATCATCCAGTTTTCCGATTCCACCTCTCCCCCCGGACCCAACGGCTGAGCCCATACGGTGTGCGGACCGTTGGAGCAGCGGTCCGACATGAGTGCAAATGCCGTTTCATACGTGCCGACATCAATATTCACCGCCGCAAGGTGGATACATGTCGCTGAAGTGGTGCAGGCCTGATTTACCATCAGCCCGGGCAGATTCTTCTTGCCGTCCACCAGCATGCCAGCGGCCCAGTTGTGGCTGTGGAACATGTAGTGTTGGGACACCGTGATCCCATAGTATAGGTATTCAACCACCGTGGGATCTAAATCGCGGCTCGAAAACCAGCGTCTCGCCGTGTTCGCACCCAATTCAATGGCATTCTCATTGGCCAAGCTCCCCTGCCAGCGGCTAAAGGGACTTGAATAATAACCTCCATAGGGTATATAAGCCTTCGTCAACATATCCATCTTCCTCCATGTATGATTTTAATTATCAGTAAAGGGTAGCGCGGATCCCCTGCGTCAAGCATCAATGTGTATTTCCCACCCTTTTGTTGTTCTATATACAGAAAAATATTCTATGTATAGAATTGCTATTTCGTAACATCTTTCAAAACACGTGTCAAGAGAAAAATGGTGCACGAGGGGAGAATACAGTTTCTCCCCCTATTTTTCTCTTCGAGTCTGGGGTTAAAAAGATAACAATCCCTGAATCATCGAGCGGATTTCTGCTTGCCTATGATTTTCCCTTTTTCGGAGCGCGCGGGGATCCTCAACACACCGTCCTCATCCCTCAAATAATGTAATTCTTCGGACATGCAGCGCTATTTTTTTATGGCTCGACATGGTAGACTGGCCTAATATCTTGTTTAAAAGCATTACGGTCCGAGCAGAACATCTCGTGATGCATGAGGCCCGCAAACTCTAAAAGCAGGAAAAGAACACGGTGATTATGGGTAAGACACAATCATTCCAGATCGAGTTTCAACCCGTGGGCCGGAGAGATCGATTCCCGGCGGAACTGTCCATCCTCGAGTGCGCACGCCGATCAGGCATTGACCTGGTCAGTCTCTGCGGAGGTGCAGGTACTTGCGGCAAATGCAAGGTACAGATAGTCTCCGGGGAGGTATCCGAACCCTGCCAGAAAGAGAAGGAAGCACTTTCAGCTGAGGAGATCTCGCAAGGATACCGTCTCGCCTGCCAAACATATGCGCAAACGGATCTCGTGTTAACCGTACCGGCAGAATCTTTGAGCGCCCCGCAACGACTCCAGGTGGAAGGTCTCGAGACACCTGTCACCCCTGACCCTACCATTCAGACCTATGATGTATCACTGCCGGCCCCTTCCTTGTCCGACCTCAGGGGGGATGATGAACGACTTCTTGAGGCGCTGGAGCAGCAACACGGTGCTGTATGTGAAAGCATCGATGAAGAGGTGTTGCGAACCTTTTCGCCCGCGTTGAGATCCCTCACGTGGGAGGCATCTGTCTCGGTCCGCGACGCTGAGGTAATTGCTGTGGGTCCTGTGGGCGGTCACAGCCTCGGCATGGCCGTTGACCTGGGGACAACCAAGATCGCCGGTTATCTCGTCGATCTGGAAACCGCTCGTACGCTCTCCGCCAAGGGGATTATGAACCCCCAGATTTCATACGGAGAGGATGTCATCGCGAGGATGGCCCGCGCCCAGAGGTCTCCTGAAGACGCGGCAACCCTTCAAGAAAAGGTTGTGGAAGCCCTTGCCACGCTTTCCGAGGAACTGTGCCACGAGGCAACTGATGCCCGACCCGAAGAGATCAAAGAGCTCGTCGTGGTGGGCAACACGGCAATGCACCACCTCCTGCTCAGGCTTCCGGTGGAGCAGTTGGCCAGGGCGCCGCATGTCCCGGCAATCAGTCGAGCCCTGGATATCAAGGCACGCGATCTGGGTTTTTCAGTCGCCCCAGGTGCCTCTGTACACTTACTGCCCAATATTGCCGGTTTTGTTGGGGGCGATCACGTGGCCATGCTATTGGCAGTTAATGCCTGGGAGGCTGAGGGCCCGATGCTCGCTATAGACATCGGGACCAATACGGAGATATCCCTGGTGATGCATGGAGAGATCAGCAGCGTGTCGTGCGCGTCAGGACCTGCCTTTGAGGGCGCCCATATCTCCTGTGGCATGCGCGCCGCGCCGGGTGCCATCGAGCATATGCTGATTACAGGTCAAGAGATTCAATACCATACAATCCATGGCACAGAGCCGGTGGGTATCTGCGGATCAGGCATCTTTGACACCCTTGCGCAACTCTTTCTCAATGGCATAATCGACAAAGGCGGGAGGATCAGGGCGGATCATCCTCGCGTTCGGGAAAATCAAAAGGGCAGAGAGTTTGTGATCGTCAGTGAAGAAGAAAGGAACGGCGGTTCGGCGATCACGATCACGCAAGCGGATGTACGTGAGCTGCAACTGGCACAGGCGGCCATTCGGAGCGGTATTCAGATACTCTTACGAGACAAGGGGCTTGCGGATGAAGACCTTGACGAGATCATCATCGCGGGAGCCTTTGGAAGCTATCTGAATATTTCAAGCGCTATCGCCATCGGGATGTTTCCAGCTATTCCCGTAAGTCGCTTTCGCCAGGTTGGAAATGCAGCGGGGATGGGGGCAAAGATCGCCCTCGTCTCCAGAGAAAAGCGGGAAGCAGTTCAGAAAGGTGTCCGAGCAATTCGCTATATCGAACTTGCGGTGGCCCCCGATTTCAATAAGACCTTTACGCAGGCCCTTTCCCTCGGATAAGAGACAGGGTCTTGCGTTCCGTTAAGTTCACCTTTGCATCATATAATTTAAACGTCACGGGAAGATATGGATAATTCCATCGATACCGTCACCAAGGCCTTTGAACATCAGTCTCCGCGCCGTCCGCCGAGGGGGGAACTGTGGTTGGGCACAGAGCTGCTGAAGAAGGCGAACCTTGAAGACACCCTGGAAGGCCATCTCGCGCTGATAAAGCGTTTAGGCCAAGACATCATGTGTCTTCCCCTATCCAGTGAGAGTAAGATGAACGAGGCCCTTGGCTACCGATACTTCGATTTACAAGGGCTTGCGGAGGCCTCAAGGATTAATGATCTCTTTGTCATGGCGCTCATCGATGGCCCCTTTCAGAGGCTTGCTGAAAAAAGGGGGTTGACGAACGTCCTCACCGGATGGAGACGGGAACGGTATGAATTTAAAAAGGCGTATGAGCAAGAGCGGGCAGCGGTAGATGTTCTGATAAGGAGGAGTCTTGAGCTGTTAGTTGGTGCTGTTGTGGTAGCGGATGATGTAGCTGGAGAACGCGCTCCGTTTATTGGCCCTAACGATCTTCAAGAGCTTTGTTCCCTCTTTTATACCCAGGCGGTCTCCGAAATTCATAGCGGGCATGCGTACGCCCTGCTTCATTCCTGCGGCAATATCACGAGGTTAATCCCTCATCTTGTTTCATATGGCTTCGACGGCCTGGCAGCCATTCAGCATCGGATCAATGACCTTATTGCTTTAAAAAAACTCTACGGATCCACTCTTACTTTTATGGCCGGGATCGAGGCAGAGGTGTTAGAGGCAGAGGAACTCTCTTCGTCCGACAGGAAGGAATATAAAAAGATTATCCGGGCCCTTGCCCCGGATGGTGGTTTTGTCATCTGCTCATCCAGCGGTCTGTATGCCGATGATTTTCTTGAAAGGGTACAAGAGCTTTATCGAATCGCCGACACACTATACACCGGATAAAACATGCCAAAGGATCAAGGGTGTCCTCAAACAATTAAACGCTCCCCTCCATGATCTGTTGACAAAGACGCACTCCTTTCATGGCATCGTTCGTCCAGTAATCCGCGTCTAACTCCTTACACAAAAACTCAGTAACCTGACCGCCGATAAGATATGCACGAGGTGCGAACTCCTCGGGAATATTGTCTTTTAAGAGCGCAATGGTCTCTTGCATGGACTTGTAAGCTGCAGAGATGAGACAGGAGAGCCCGACGATGTCGGGCTTGAACTCATGAATTGCCGCAAGGAATTTACTCGGCGGCACATCGACCCCGATATCATGAACCGCGAACCCGTGCACACGAACAAGCTCTTTAAAGATATCCTTGCCGATGAAGTGGATATCCCCCTCAACCGTGCCGAGGATAATGCTGCCAATATTCCCGTTCGTGATCTTGCTTTCAAGAAGGGGAAAGATCTGTTGTCCGACCTGGCGCATAATCTCACCGGCCATGATGAGACCGGCTATAAAGTAGCGCCCTTGTTCGTAGTACTCCCCAACTTGGATCATGCCCTTATGGCACAGGTCGATGATAGTCAGAGGGTCAACACCATCGGCTATGTGCTGCTGAACCAAGTTCAATACCGCCTCCTCTTGCAGTTCAGCCATCAAGGTGCTGAGTTCCGCTTGGTTGTCTGTTACAGGCATATAACCATCACCTTTTGAATGTCTGCACTAGGTCTTGCTACTGATACCCACCGTGGTAGTAAATCTCAGACGATCCCCCCGGCATATGAACCGTCCCCAACTGACGGGTCTGTCCTCAAAATCGTAAAAGATATGTTCAAGGCGGAATGCGGGCTGCATTTCAATGGTGTTGAGTATATCCGCTTCTTCCTTCGCGAGCACCGCCGCCTCGATGACCAGTTCCCCCCGTTTGAGCGTTGTTTCCCCATCTCCGACAAACAGGCCTTGCAGGGAGGTAATTCCCAGTTCAGCCTCAACAATCGGGCGGAGGGGATCGTATATCAGTTGTTCCTTGTGATACAGAATGGGATCACCATCCCGAAACAAGACTCGCCTGATGAGGATAGTCCGCTCACCCACACCTATGGCCAATTTATTTGCCGTCCTCTCATCGGCCTTAACGATGAGTGTTTCCAGAATTTTTACCTTCGTTCGCTCCTTGTCCTTGAATATGTTGTGAAATTCTTCCAGACTAAAGGTTACCTTTCCCAAATCAGGGGCTTTAACATAGGTCCCACTTCCCTGAATGGTGTTGACAATCCCTTGATCCAATAAAATATTGATGGAGCGGCGGACCGTCATGGGGCTGACCTGATACCGCTTGCACAGCTCTGATTCAGACGGCAGACGACTGCCGGGGAGGTAGATGCCCTGTGCGATCTGATCCTTGAGAATATTGACGAGCTGAACATATGCCGGTTCAAATGTTTGGCGATCTATAGTTGTTTGATCGGTCATTATCGTTTTGGGATTGTATATTCGCTTATTTAATAATAATTGGTATATATAACTTAGGAACTTACTAGATGTCAAGACGCCACGGAAGCGAGATCACGTTCAACTGAGAACAAGCAACACGAAGCATACGTCTGAAAACGTGGTCGATGCCATGAGCACCATGAGGGGGCAAGAGGACACTCGACAGAGCCAAGCACGAAAACGTAAAGCCGATGGTGGAGTTTACGAAAGAATACGGGGTATATACATAACAGGTAGCTGGTAAAGTGACCATCTATAGAAAAGCTGACTGTATCAAGACGACATATCTGTTCGAGCTACACGGTTACCTTACCCGAATCCTTTTAATCGCCTTATCAACACCCACGACGACATGATCAATGCTCCCGCGACAAGAATCCCGATCTGAAAGTTCCATATATCAGCCACCGCGCCCAAGCCGACCGGAACAAGCCCAATGCCGATTATCCCGCCGACGGCTAATGTCAATCCCACAAAGGTGCTTCTTTCGTCAAGGGGAGTAATCATGGAGATAGCCATTACAGCAGCCGGGAAGAATGCCACACTCACTGTCGCTTGTACAATAAGCGCTCCAACCAGCAACCAAAACACCTGAGCGAGGGCCATCCCCACGGTTGAGAGCCCGGTAATGAACAGGATAATGAAGAGAAGTTTCTTAACAGCAAACCGGTCAATGAGAAAGCCGACCAGAATGGTGGCAAACACCCCCCCTCCCCGTGAAATACCGAAGAGAGTGTTGGCCACTTCCAACTGCATTCCTTTCTCCTTTACCAGAAAGAGGGGAATAATACTGTAGATACCGGCAGTGGCCATCGCGGCCATAATCCAGAGGATAGCCATTATCCAAAAATCTGTGCGACGCAGTACCGTAGCATACCTGCTCCTTTTCTCCTCCTGCGGACGCGGGTCCGGGGCAAACACCCAGAAAAAGATAATGAACAGTGCGCACGCCCCGCTGAGTATGACAAAAAATGCCCTCCAATGATAAAAGCGGAGGGCAAAGGCTATCAGGATGGGCATGGCGAGAAAGCTGAAGGAAGGGGCCGTATCATGGAAAGCGAGGGCCTTGCCCCAGTTTCTCCGGCTAATTATCGACGTTATCAGAGGAACCGAGCATGGTAGATAGATTCCCGATGTGAAGCCAAGTAACAAGGAAAAAGCAGCAAAATAATAGTATGTCTGAGCATATCTGAAGCATATAAATACGAAGACCAGTGCTATGAAACTATATATGATAGACCGTTTATAGCCAATGTGTTTGGATATCCATCCTGACATGAATACAGCAATAGTAAGACCAGCGGACAAATAGAAAAATAGACTGCCTGCAAGGGCATGGGTGATGGCCAACTCATCTTCTATAATGGGAAGAAGGGGAGACAAGACGTTCCTGGTGGAGGAATTGAGGAACCACAGGCTCCAGAAGATCAAGAGCAGGAAGATTTTCATCGTTGCTGGTTATACACAATTCCGGATGAATGTTCAAGTGCCCAACAGCGATGCGATGCAGGTTCCAAATTACACATTTTTTCTTTAGACAGTGATGGGGAGGAAGAGAAAAAGGATGCGGAGAGCAATGTGTGCATAGAGGGCGGCCAGCACATCGTCGAGGACCACCCCGTAACCTCCTGGCACCGTTCGCTCTAAGAAGCGTATGGGTGGGGGTTTGATAACGTCAAAGGCGCGAAAGAGTATAAAACCGGCAAGGAGAGTGGGCCAGGTGGGAGGCAGGGCGATCATGACCGCCAAAAACCCCACCACTTCATCGATGACAACGGCCCCAGGGTCATTTTGTCCTAATATGGTCTCCGCCCGATCGGCGGCCCAGCAGGCAAGCAGGGCGAGGCCTACCAGGCAACACAGGTAGAGCCAGAGGGGAAGCAGGGATAGGATGAGAAAGAGGGGGATGGCCGCCAGGGTCCCCGCAGTGCCCGGGGCGAAGGGGGAAAATCCCACCCCCCACCATGTCGCCAGCAGAATAATGAGCCGCCTCATCTAGGGTCTGACCCTCACCCCTCTGCCCCGGAGCCATGCCTTCACCTCGTTGACGGCATACTCCCGGTAGTGAAAGATTGAGGCTGCGAGCACGGCGCTTGCCCCCCCGATGGTGAGTCCTTCGTAGAGGTGCTCCAAGGTACCCACCCCTCCGGAGGCGATCACCGGCACCCGCACCTCTGCAACTACGGCGCGGGTGAGTTCCAGGTCATATCCCAGGCGGGTGCCGTCCCGATCCATGCTGGTCAGGAGGATCTCCCCGGCCCCGTATCCCTCCATGCGTTTGGCCCACTCAAGGGCATCGATCCCTGAGGGGGTCCTCCCCCCGTGGGTGTAGACCTCCCAGCCACCGTTCCTGCTCTTGGCATCGATGGCCACCACGATGCACTGGCTCCCGAATCGCTCCGCGGCCCGCTGGACGAATTCAGGCTCTGCTACCGCCGCGGTGTTGATGCTCACCTTGTCCGCCCCCGCCTTCAAGAGGTCGCGGATATCCTTCAAGGTCCGCACCCCCCCTCCGACGGTCAGGGGCATGAAGACCTCTTCGGCGGTGCGACGCACCACCTCGAGGATGATCGGTCGCCGCTCATGCGAAGCGGTGATGTCAAGGAAGGTCAGTTCATCGGCCCCTTGCTGGTCGTAGGCCTTGGCGTTTTCTACGGGATCCCCTGCATCGCGCAGGTTCACAAAATTGGTCCCCTTGACCACCCTGCCGTCCTTGACATCGAGACACGGTATGATCCGTTTGGCCAGCATAGCTTTGCTTTAGTTCCCTTTCGCGACCCTGATGGCCTCGGCCAGATCCACGGTCCCCTCATAGAGGGCCCGCCCGGTGATGACCCCCTCAACCCCAAAGGGGGCCAGTTCCTTCACCGCTTTAATATCCTCCAGTGTCCCCACCCCGCCGGAGACGATGAGGGGGGTCTGTACTGCTTGGGCCACCTCATGTGCCTGGACCAGATTGATCCCCCCCCCCACTCCATCCCTGCTGATATCGGTGAAGATGATAACCGAGACACCGTATCCTTCCATCTCCTTGGCGAGATCAGCCGCCCTGCGCGAGGTCCCTGTGAGCCATCCCCGTATCATGACCTCTCCTTCCCGGGCATCGATCCCCACCGCAATCCGACCGGGGTATTGTTGACACGCCTCTTTGATCACGGAGGGGTCTTCCGTTGCAGCGGTACCCAGGATCACCCGCTCGATCCCCACGGCGAGCCATTCTTCGATGCCCCCCAGGTCCCTGATCCCCCCTCCCAGTTGAAGGGGGATGTCCACCGCCGCTCGAATCTCCTTGACCGCTTCAACGTTCATCGGGAACCCGGCCACGGCCCCATCGAGGTCGACCACGTGGATCCACTCAGCACCCGCATCCTTCCACCGCGCCGCCACCTCCCCCGGTTCAGGGGAATAGACTGTTTCCTCCTCCATTCTCCCCTGGCGCAGACGCACACAGCGACCCCCCTTGAGGTCTATAGCCGGGATCACGAGCATCAAAGAGAGCTACCGAGGGAGGGTAGGGAAGGTGCGCAGGATCGATTCAACGCCGATGGTGGCCCACCGCTCTACCGTCACCCACTGAGCGCCCCCTTTGAGAAAGGAGGAGATCTTCAGGGCGTTCTCGCTCAGGGAGTGTTGCGTCTCATCAAACCTGCCGCTCCAGGACACCTTCTTGTCCGCGACCGTAACCAGATGGGCATCAAAGGCCGCTGAGGCGGGATTCTCCACCCCAACGGCGCTTCCCTGGCGCTGCTCAAACCGATAAACCCCTCCGATCACCACCGCATAGACGCCGAGCTCCCGCCCGATCTGCGCGGCGACCCCGATCGGATCCTGACTGAAGATGTCGGGATCCATACTCTCGACAACGGCCTGCCCCTGAGCAAGGGGGATCACCTCACACCTGCCCAGACGATCGAGCTGCCGGTGGAAGATGGTCGTCATCTCAGGTCCCGACCGTGCCGGAAGCTCCCCGGCCCGGAAGAAGAAATCCTCCCAGAGCCCCTTGACTACCCGCTGCCCCCGCACCTCAGGCTCGAGGAGCAGAAAGGGGAGGACCGCCACCTTCTGGCGCGGCACGATCCGCTCCCCCCCCTCTTGGGAATGACACAAAGCGGGAAGAAGGAAGATGAGGAGCCCGAGGATGGCCCCCACGACTACGATCCTATTCTTTTTCATCTGACGTTTCATAGGCACTCCCCCATTAATGAAGTTATAGTTTTCCCTTGGTCGAGGGAACCCCGGATCTCCTCTCATCCAGGCAGGAGGCCGCATCCAGGGCCCTGCCGAACCCTTTGAAGATCGCCTCCACGATGTGGTGGAGGTTTGTCCCGTACAGCAGGTCAATGTGCAGGGTGATGCCGGCATGGTCCGCCATGGCCTTAAAGAAGGATTCTACCAACTCCGTGCTAAAGTCCTTGATCCTCCCCCTTGCCTTGACCCGATAGCCGAGATAGGGGCGACCGGAGATGTCCAGGACCACCCTCCCCAGGGCCTCGTCCATAGGAACGAGGGCCTCCCCGAACCGCCTGATCCCTGCCCCATCCCCCAGGGCCTGCTTGATCCCCGATCCCAAAGTGATCCCCACATCCTCCACCGTGTGGTGAAAATCGACCTCCAGATCCCCCTTCGCCCGCACGGTTAGATCGAAGAGACCGTGCATGGCCATGAGGGAAAGCATGTGATCGAAGAAAGGGATCCCCGTGGAGATCTCCGCATTCCCCGTGCCGTCCAGGTCGACGGAGAGGAAGATATCAGTCTCTTTGGTCTTGCGCTCTATCTGCGCGCTGCGTCCCATTGTGTTACTCCTCCTTTCCCCTCATCTCGACGGACCGGGCATGGGCCTCCAGCCCCTCCAGACGGGCCAATCGGGCCACGTCCTCCCGTAACCCCTCCAGGGCATCCTGAGAACAGGAGAGGATATTGGTCCGCTTCAGGAAGTGCTCAACCCCGAGGGGGGAGGAGAATCGGGCCGTCCCTGCCGTGGGCAATACGTGGTTAGGCCCCCCCAAATAATCCCCCACTGCCTCGGGGGTATAGGGGCCGAGGAAAACGGTTCCGGCGTTCTGTACCTCCCCCAACCACCGCAGGGGGTCCTGGAGGGCCAGCTCCAGGTGTTCGGGAGCGATCCGATTGGCGATCCCCATTCCCTCAGCCAGGTCCCGTACGAGGATGATGATCCCATGGCGCTCAAGGCAAGCCGTGATAATCTCCTGCCGGGGGAGGGTCTTCGTCACCTGTGCCACCTCCTGCTCTACCTGCTGGGCGAACTGCGGGGAGGAGGTGATGAGTATTGGCCAGGCAATCTCATCGTGCTCTGCCTGCGAGAGGAGGTCGGCGGCGGCAAAACCCGGCGGCGTTGATCCATCGGCGAGCACCAGGATCTCACTCGGACCCGCCACCAGATCAACCATGACGACCCCATACAGCAGCCGCTTGGCCGTGGTCACGTAGGCGTTACCCGGCCCCACGATAATATCGACCTGAGGCACGGTCTCCGTCCCATAGGCTAGGGCGGCAATGGCCTGGGCCCCGCCGGCTCGCAGGACCCGATCGGCACCTGCCACCTGGGCCGCCGCCAAGATATAAGGGTTGGCACCCGTTTGTGATGGCGGGGTCATGACCACAACCTCTTCCACCCCCGCTACCTTGGCAGGGATGACGTTCATAAGCAGCGAGGAGGGGTAAGCAGCCTTCCCCCCCGGAACATAGACCCCTGACCTGGCCAGGGGACGCACCATCTGTCCCCGCACAATACCCTGTTCAGTATCAAACCAGGAGTGAACGAGCTGGTGCCGATGGAAGGTCTCGATGCGCCCTGCAGCCCGTTTGAGGGAGGCGAGTGCTTCCTGCTCCATATCCTTTGCAGCCTCCCCCCATTCCTTTTGAGGGACCTCCATTTTCTTCGGCGATATCTCAACTCCATCGAACTGGCGAGAATACCGAATCAGGGCCTCATCACCGTTGGTCCGCACCCCCTCGATGATCTCCCGCACCGCTTCTTCAACCCCCGTCATCTCCTCCCGCCTCTGGGAGAGGATGGCATCCAGTTCCCGCTTAAACCCCTTATTCCTGCTCTCCAGTATCCTCATCTAGATCAACCTCCTTCACGAGAGCCCCCAGTGCAACGAGCTTCTCAACCAGATCTTCATATCCACGCGCCAGGTGATAAGCCCGAGAGATTACCGTCTCCCCCTCGGCAGCCAGGCCAGCCAACACCAGCGAGGCGCTGGCCCGCAGATCGGTGGCCATCACCGGCGCCCCGCTCAACTGGGGCACCCCAGTGACAATAGCGGTGGAGCCCTGCACCCGAATATCGGCGCCCATCCTTTTCAGCTCGCTGACATGCATAAATCTATTCTCAAAGATGGTCTCAGTGATGGCACTGAGTCCATTGGACACCGTCATCAACGCCATAAACTGTGCCTGCATGTCGGTGGGGAACCCCGGATAGGGGTGGGTCTTGACATCAACGCTCCTGACCCTGCGGTCACCCACAACCCGCACCTCCCCTTCATCTAGGGGTGTAATCTCCACTCCTACCTGCCGCAGCTTCCCCACCACGGCCTCCATGTGTGCCAACCGGCACCCCCTGATCAGGACATTCCCCCTCGTGATCCCCGCCGCCACCATCAGGGTACCCGCCTCAATCCGATCGGGCATGATGGCGTACTGAACCTGCTGTAATTGCTTTACGCCCCGAATGGTTATCACCGCAGTCCCCGCACCCTCGATCTCGGCCCCCATGGCGGTCAGGATATGGGCCAGTTCTTCAACTTCGGGCTCACAGGCAGCATTCTCAATGACCGTGGCCCCCTCGGCGAGAGCAGCTGCCATCATGAGATTCTCCGTCCCGGTGACCGTGGGGATATCCAGGTAGATCCGCCCCCCCCTGAGTCTCCGGGCCCGGGCCTTGATGTAGCCGTGCTCCAACTCGATCTGGGCCCCGAGCTGCTCCAGGCCCTTAAGGTGGAGATTAACCGGCCTCGCCCCGATGGCGCAACCGCCGGGGAGCGAGACCACGGCCTCCCCCATCCTGGCCAGCAACGGACCCAGGACGAGTACGGAGGCCCGCATGGTCTTCACCAGGTCATACGGGGCGGTGACCCCCTTGACACCTGAGGTGTCAACCCGCAGTTCAGCTTTCCCTTCCCACCTGAGCTGTGCGCCGAGGTTCTCCAAGAGGGCCTGAAACGTATCGACATCGCGCAGGCGGGGGCAGTTGGTGAAGGTGCAGGCCCCCTCAACCAGGAGGGCAGCAGCAAGGGCGGGGAGGGCCGCATTCTTGGCCCCGCCGGCCTGGACCTCCCCCACCAGTCGCTCACCCCCTTCGATAACGATCCCCTTCATCGCCGTCCTTTTATATTCTCAGGCATAATCCCCAGCATAATCAATGGCTGAGCCATTGGGCCTTGATCACCCGCTTAACTCCAGCGTAGTCCGGGATGAGATCAATATGCGTGAAACCCCGCTCCTGCAGCATTTCCGCCACCTGCGGATCCTGTCCCTTCCCCATCTCTAAGAGGAGCCACCCCCCCTCAGTCAGAAAATCGGGGGCGCCCTCGGCGATCTCCCGCAAAAAGCGCAACCCTTCCTCCCCGCCGTCCAGGGCGGTGAGGGGCTCATAATCCCGCACCTCCGGAGCCAGCTGGAGGATCTCCCCGGTGGGGATATAAGGGGGATTGGAGCAGATGAGGTCAAAGGGACCCTCCCCAGAGGGAAAGAGATCCTCAAGGATCAACTGAATTCGCCCCATCATCCCGTGCGCCTCGACGTTCTCCTGGGCCAGGGAGCGGGCATCAGGTGAGATATCCGTGGCCACGATCTGCGCCTCCTCCAGTTCCGAGGCCAGGGCGATGGCCACTGCCCCGCAGCCATGGCCGATCTCCAAGACCTGCAGAGGGGGCTGCAGCCCTTTGCCGATCCGCACGGCCTCCTCTACCAGGTGCTCGGTCTCCGGCCGCGGGATGAGACATTCGGGGCTCACCGAAAATTTCATGGACCAAAACTCCTTATGCCCTATAATATAGGCGACAGGCTCCCCAGCGGTGCGCCGTTGGATCATCTCCCGATAGACCGCTCGCTCCCCCTCCTTGAGCGGGGTATCGTAATTGAGATAGAGCCCCATCCGATCGATACCCAGGAGGTGGGCGAGGAGCACCTCTGCCTCCAGGCGAGGATTATCCATCCCCTTTTTCTGAAAGTGCTCGGTCGTCCATGTGATGACCTTCAGCACAGTCCAGCGCTCCTGGGCCATTAACGACTCGCTGTCCCCTCCCCGTGCTGCAAGGCCTCAGCCTGATAATGGGAGGTGAGGGCACCGATGATCTCTTCCAGGTTCCCCTCTAAGACCCACTCCAGCTTATAGAGGGTAAGACCAATACGGTGCTCGGTAACCCTCCCCTGAGGGAAATTATACGTCCTGATCCGCTCACTGCGATCCCCCGTGCCCACTTGGCTGCGTCGCTGTTGTGCCATCGCCTCATGCTGCCGCTGTTGCTGTATATCGAGCAACCGCGCCCGGAGGACCTTTAAGGCCTTGGCCCTATTCTTGTGCTGAGACTTTTCGTCCTGACAGGTCGTTACGATGCCCGTAGGGATATGGGTGATCCTGACCGCCGAGTCGGTGGTGTTGACATGCTGCCCTCCAGGGCCAGATGACCGGTAGACATCGATCTTGAGGTCCTTGGGATCAATTTCCACCTCTACCTCCTCGGCCTCGGGCAGAACCGCCACGGTGACTGTCGAGGTATGGATCCTCCCCTGAGACTCGGTGACAGGGACTCGTTGTACGCGATGTACTCCGCTCTCATACTTTAATCTACTATAGACCCCCTTCCCCTCGATGAGGGCGATGATTTCCTTGAATCCTCCTACCCCGGTGGGGTGCTGGCTGAGGATCTCCGCCCGCCAGTTATTCATTTCAGCGTACTTGGTGTACACCCGAAAGAGGTCAGCGGCAAAGAGGGCTGCTTCCTCTCCGCCGGTCCCTGCCCTGATCTCCAGGACGATGTTCTTCTCGTCGTTGGGGTCTTTGGGCAGAAGGGAGATGAGTAGCTCACCCTCCACCCGCTCCTTCTCCTCGTTCAGTGAGGCCACCTCTTCTCGGGCCATCCGCTTGAGTTCCTCATCTGTTTCCTGGAGGAGGGCCGTGTCTTCCTCGATGCGCTTGATGAGGTCCTGATATCGCCGGAAACGCTCCACGACGCGCCTTAACTCTGCATGTTCCTTGGCACATCGCTGGTACTCCTCTCTGCGGGCAACCACCTGGGGGTCACCCATGAGGCGTTCCAGCTCCTCATGCCGAGCCTCAGCTTCTTTCAGCCTCCCCACGATTTCTTTGTTCAAGATCTCTTGCCTCCTATAAAAGACGCCACAGCGCCTTCCCTCAGGACCAGCGGGTTAATGAGTGATTTACTATACTATGGGAGTGGATAGCTCCAAAGGGTAGCTGCAGACGCCCTCTTCAACACTTCCCCCCCCCTCTCGTGCTGGGCACACTATATTATATCATCGGTTATGCGCAGAATTTCTCTGCCTCGGCCGGGGAGGAGTCCGCCAACCTATCCCTTCTTTTGCTCCTCCTGGAGGTGTTTGTACTTGCGGGTAAATTTCTCGATCCTGCCCGCTGTGTCCATCAACTTCGCTTTGCCCGTAAAGAAGGGGTGACAGCGGGAACAAATGTCCACCGAATAGTCCGTGCGTGTGGACTTGGTCTGAAAGGTGGCCCCACAGGCGCAGGTGATGGTGGTGTCATGCATCTCAGGGTGAATTCCTTTTTTCATCCCTCAACTCCCTTAAGTGTTCTGAGATAATACTAGCATGTTCTGTCCAGATTTTCAACCCCGTCACTGGTTCATAGTATCCAAGAATTCCCGGTTGGAAGCGGTCTTGCGCAATTTATCCATGAGGAACTCCATGCTGTCAACGGTGTTCATGGGGGTCAGCACCCTACGCAAGAGCCAGATGCGCTCCAGGTCATTGGGCTCCAGCAAGAGTTCTTCTTTCCTCGTACCAGATCGGTTGACATCGATGGCCGGGAAGACCCGACGGTCCACCAGGCGTCGATCCAACATGAGCTCCATGTTACCCGTCCCCTTGAACTCCTCAAAGATCACCTCGTCCATCCTGCTCCCCGTGTCGATGAGGGCGGTAGCAATAATGGTGAGACTTCCGCCCTCTTCGATGTTTCGGGCGGCGCCGAAGAAGCGCTTGGGCCGCTGGAGGGCGTTGGCGTCTATCCCCCCCGAGAGTACCTTGCCGCTGGGGGGCACCACGGCGTTGTAGGCGCGGGCCAACCTGGTGATGCTATCCAAGAGAATGACCACGTCCCCTTGATGCTCCACCAGCCGCTTGGCCTTCTCGCTGACCATCTCGGCCACCTGCACGTGTCGTTGCGGTGGTTCATCAAAGGTGGAGCTGATCACCTCTCCCTCCACTGAGCGCTCCATATCGGTCACCTCTTCAGGCCGTTCATCGATGAGGAGGACAATGAGCGTCATCTCCTTATGATTAGCCATGATGCTGTGGGCGATGGACTGCAGGAGCATGGTCTTACCGGTTCGGGGAGGGGCGACGATGAGACCCCGCTGTCCCTTCCCGATGGGGGTGAGCAGATCCATCACGCGGGTGGAATAATCGTCGGGGCCGTACTCCAGGTTGACCTTTTCCCGCGGGTAGAAGGGGGTGAGATTGTCAAAAAGAATTTTGTCCTTCGCCGTCTCGGGGTCTTCGAAGTTGAACGTCTCCACCTTGAGGAGGGCAAAGTAGCGCTCTGACTCCTTAGGGGGCCTGATCTGCCCGGCGATGGTATCCCCTGTACGCAGGTTGAATCTCCTGATCTGCGAGGGTGAGACATAGATGTCATCGGGGCCTGGCAGGTAATTGTAGTCCGGGGAGCGGAGGAAACCGAACCCGTCCGGCAGGATCTCCAACACCCCTTCTCCATAGATGAACCCGTTCTTCTCCGCCTGGGCCTGGAGAATACCAAAGATCAACTCCTGCCTGCGCATATTGGCTGCCCCCTCTACGTTCAGCTCCTTGGCCAGGGATGCCAGGTCCGCAATCTTTTTCTGTTTTAAATCCCTCAAGTTGATCATTTCCGTATTCATGTTTTTTCTTTCTCCCTTATCACCTGATAAAATCTGGTTGTTTGCTCCTCAGTCTCCTCTATGGAGCCAGTGTTATTAATGATATAGTGGGCAGCGGAGACCTTTTCCTCCAAGGGAAGCTGGGTGTCTATCCTCCCCATCGCCTCCTGCCTGGATATCCCGTCCCGTGCCATGAGGCGTTGAATCTGGAGTTCTCTGGTAGCATAGACCACTACCACCAGATCTACCCGTTCGTGAGCCCCCGTTTCAATCAAGAGGGGTATATCCAGGACTACGTCATTACTCCTGCTTTCCCGCGCCCTCTTCCACATCTCCTCTCGAATGGAGGGGTGCAGAATCGCCTCCAGGTCCTTCCTGAGCTCCGGTTTCTGGGAAAAAACGATGCTCCCGAGCTTCCCGCGGTCGATCTCCCCCTCCTCGTTGAGTACCTCCTTGCCAAAGGTTTGCACCACCTCCTGCTTGATAGAAGTATCATGAGCCAGGATCTCATGGCTGATATCGTCCGCATCGATAACAGTCATCCCCAATCCCTTAAGAGTCCGAGAGACCAAACTCTTCCCGCTGGCGATCCCTCCTGTCAGGCCTATGGTCCTCGGCATCAAATATCCAGATTCTCCACCTGTAAGGCATGCTGCTCGATGAATCGCCGGCGCTCCTCCACCTGATCTCCCATGAGAATGGTAAAGATCTCATCCGCCACCACAGCGTCTTCCACCCGCACCTGGAGAAGACTCCGGCCCTCGGGGTTCATGGTGGTCTCCCAGAGCTGCTCGGGATTCATCTCGCCGAGGCCCTTGTATCGCTGGAGGGAGAGTCCTTCTTTGCCGATGTTGGTGATGTACTGCAACAACTCCCCCTTGGATTCTAACCGCTGCTGTCCGCCCTTGTGATAGATGATAAAGGGAGGGGTTTCGAACCCTGCGATGGATTGATAGAGGCCTATAATATCCCGGTATTCGACGGTCTCAACGAGCTCCCGGCTGATCTTCCTCGACACCGTCCTCCCATTTATCTGCCCCTGGAGGGGGAACTCAAAGAGATTGTGTTCTTCATCGGCGGTTATCTCTCCAACCTCCATCCCCGCTGACTGCAGGGCCTTGTGCAAGGATTGGAGTCGCTTCTTATTGCTGAAATCCTCGGCGCTTGCAACCTCCTGTTGCACCAGGGTCTTAACGGCCTCCCGGGGATAGCCTCTTCGTTCAAGCCTCCTCAGATAGTAATCATATCGGGAGAACTTGTTCAGGAGATCCAGGAGGCGCTTCCCCCCCAAGCGGGCCTGAGATCCCTTGAGCTCCAGCTCAATCTGCTCCAAGGCCCGTTCCAACAGCACGCGGTCCATCTCCTCATCATCCTTGAGGTACCGGTCCTGCTTTCCTATCCGTATCCGATAGAGAGGGGGCTGGGCTATATAGAGGTATCCTCGCTCAATGATCTCGACCATCTGGCGGTAGAAGAAGGTCAGCAGAAGGGTCCTGATATGCGAGCCGTCGACATCAGCATCGGTCATGATGATGATACGATGGTATCTGAGCTTCGAGAGATCCACCTCTTCCTTGTTAATCCCCACCCCCAATGCGGTGATAATCGTCTTGATCTCCTCGTTGGAGAGCATTTTGTCGAATCGGGCCTTTTCTACGTTGAGGATCTTTCCTTTGAGGGGGAGGATGGCTTGATGCTTGCGATCCCTCCCCTGTTTGGCTGAACCACCCGCTGAGTCCCCCTCAACGATATAGAGTTCACTATGGACTGGATCTCTCTCCTGACAGTCCGCCAATTTGCCGGGGAGGAGCGTGGTATCCATCCCGCCTTTTTTCCGAGCTAGTTCCCGTGCCTTGCGAGCTGCCATGCGGGCTCGTGCGGCATCAATTACCTTGGCCAATATCTTGCGGGACACGGTGGGGTGCTCCTCGAAGTAGCTCCCCAGCTTTTCGTTGGCCAAGGTCTCTACATATCCTTTTACCTCGCTGTTACCCAGCTTCGTTTTCGTCTGTCCCTCAAACTGGGGGTCCGGGATCCGCACGCTGATCACCCCCACGAGCCCTTCACGAACGTCGTCCCCGCTCAGCCCTTCCTTCAGGTCCTTGAGAAGGTTGCGGTTAACCGCATAGGTATTGATGGTCCTGGTCAGGGCAGATTTGAGTCCTACTAAATGAGTCCCGCCCTCATGGGTATTGATGCTGTTCACAAATGAAAAAATGGTTTCTTTATAGGTGTCGTTATACTGAAGCGCAACTTCAATATAGGCATCATTCTTCGTTCCTTCAAAGTAGATAGGCTTAGGATGGATGCAATTCTTGGCACGATCAAGGTACTCAACAAAAGAGATAATTCCCCCTTTATAAAAGAACTGATTACTCTTATCGTTGCGCTCATCCTCAATGGTTATGGTAATCCCCTTGTTGAGAAAGGAGTGCTCTCGCAATCGTTGTGAGAGGAGATCGTAGCTGAACTCCTGATCACTAAAGATCTCGGTGTCTGGCTTAAAAGTAATGGTCGTTCCTGTTTTCTTTGTCTTCCCCTCGGTCTGCAAGGGGGTTGTCTTTTTTCCCCGCTCGTACCGTTGCGAATAGACTTTCCCTCCTCGCTTAATCTCCAGCTCCAAATACTCCGAGAGCGCGTTTACTACGGAGAGCCCTACACCGTGGAGTCCTCCGGAAACCTTATAGCTCCTTTTGTCAAACTTTCCGCCAGAGTGCAGTTTTGTGAGGACTACTTCAACGGCTGGTTTTTTTTCTTGTTTGTGGATGTCGACAGGAATTCCTCTTCCGTTATCTTTCACCGTGACGCTATTATCTAAATGAATCACCACGTCTATTTTTGTACAATGCCCTGCAAGGGCCTCATCAATGCTGTTATCCACCAATTCTTCCGCTAAATGATGCAGTCCCTCTACACCGGTATTGCCGATGTACATAGATGGTCTCTTACGAACAGCTACTAATCCTTCCAAGACCCTGATGTGTCTAGAATCATAATTCTCTTTGCTATCTTCTTTCAAAGAATCTCTTATCTCTTGCACAGCTCTCTCCTTGTGGGTTCTGTAATAATTGCGGCTAGCAGGAAATGTCTTGTTTGTTGATTGGTGGCATAATGAGCTGACGTACTTATTGACGCATTGGCATTATGACATAGAGATAATTTTCTTCATCCACGGGCCGTATCACCCCAGAACTCAATTCCTCCTTTAACTCCATCTGTACCTTATCTGTATCCATAATATGTAAGACATCCAACAGGTATCGAGCGTTAAAGCTCACGTCTAAAGAGTCCCCTTGATAATCAATCTTTATCTCCTCTTGCACATTACCTATATCTGGTCCGCCCGTTCTAATCTCCATTACGTCGCCGTGAATAGAAAATTTAACCCCCTCTCCTTTTTCGCTGGCTATAACTTGTGCCCTTCGTAAAGCACCGGTAAATTGCTTACGATCCAGTATAATATGTTTGTCATTTCCTGAAGGTATAACTTGCTGATAGTCAGGATATTCTCCCTCTAGGAGGCGAACAACCACTATTGTCTGCTCTGTTTTAAATACACAGTTGTTATCAAGAAGTGAAATAGCTATTTCTGTTTCTTCATTATCTCCCAAAACCTTTTTTAATTCTGTTAATCCTCGTCTGGAAATTATAATGCCTTTTTCTCCCAAGGTAGACTCCTGCTCTTTATCTATCATAGACAATCGATGCCCATCGGTCGCCACCATGCGGAAATAATCCTTTTTCTCTCTTTTCACCTTCTCCATATAAATCCCATTGAGATTGAATCGAGACTCCTCTGATGAAGCGGCAAAGACTGTCCTTTCTATCATTTCCAAGAGATCAGCAGATCCCACCCTGAAGTAATCAGAACCCTCTGTTTGGGGAAAAGTGGGGAATTCTGCGGGATCTAATCCAGGGAGGTTAAACGTCGTCTTGCCGGTCTTGATTGATACCCAAAAGTTTTCTCCGCTTTGTATCTCGACCTGTTCTTCTGAAAGTTCTCTCATAATATCGTAGAGCTTCCGCGCTGATACACAGATTGATCCCTTCTCCACTTTTTCAGCTTCGGTAATCTCCATCACCCCAATTTCTAGATCTGTTGCTATGATATGTAGGTTGTTTTTTTCTCCAGAAATTAATATATTTGAAAGAACCGGAATAGTACTTCTCCGTTCTGCAATACCCTGAATTTTCCCCAAACAGGTTTGAAAAGTACTTTTTTCTATTACGAATTTCATAATATTGCTCCTTAAATAATTAGTAGTAGTAATAAGTCCTGTGAAAAGGTTGATATCTCATATACTATATTGATATTACATAATTAGTTTATGTTTACTGTTTTTGCTTACCTGCGTTTATTACTGTGCACAACTATCCAGTGATTACTTTTATGAGATCGGCTATAACATTTTTTGTATATTGATCATTGTTACATTTTTCTTCTATTTTCTTCAAGGAGTGGATAACGGTAGAGTGGTCTTTTCCGCCAAACTTTTCACCTATCTCAATAAGGGAGGAGTTGGTGAGTTTTCTGGAAAGGTACATACCTATCTGCCGAGGTACCACAAATTGTTTGAGACGCCTTTTTGATCTGAGATCTTTCTGTTTCAGGTTGAAATAAGAGGAAACTTTTTTCTGTATACTATCGATCGTGATGACCGTTTCCTTGTCTTGAATAAAATTTTTCAAGGCCTCCTTCGCCAAGTCCAAGTTAATCTCTTGTCTGGTGAGGGAAGCAAAGGCCCCGAGTCGAATGAGACAGCCTTCTAAGATGCGGACATTCGAGTTGATATGGGAGGCTAAGTAGAAGGCTACTTCATTAGGGATATAGATATTTTCTAGCGCCGCCTTTTTCTTGAGAATGGCCACCTTAGTTTCTACATCGGGAGGCTGAATATCAGCGATAAGACCCCACTCAAATCTCGATTTCAACCGCTCTTCAAAATCAGGGATCTCGCGAGGCAGCTTATCACTCGTGATGACAATTTGCATTTTGTTCTCATATAAGGAGTTGAAAGTATGGAAGAATTCTATCTGTGTCCGTTCCTTGCCGGATATAAACTGGATGTCATCTATAAGGAGCACCTCTATATGCCTAAATTTCTTTCTAAAGCCATCCATTCGCTCAAATCGAATGGAATTGACCAGTTCATTCGTGAATTCCTCAGAGGAGATGTAGCATACCTTGGTCGGGTTATTGACCGTCCTGCTCTTTATTATTCTATGTCCGATGGCATTTAACAGATGGGTCTTCCCCAAACCAACCCCCCCATAGACAAAGAGAGGATTATATCTTCTCCCCGGGGTATCGGCTACCGCTTGGGATGCTGCATGGGCAAATTGGTTTCCCGCGCCAATTACAAAGTTATCAAACGTATAACGGGGGTTGAACATACGGCTGGCCAAATCCTCATCGCCCCCCCCATCATCTGTCGTAGCTGAAGATTCCGTCACGTGAGGGGGCTTTACCTTTTTTACCTGAAGAGATACCGAGTAATTCTCCCCCGTAAGTTTATAGAGGGCCCCCTTGATGGTATGTAAATAGTGCTCAGCGACCCAGTCACGGAAGAAGTTATTGGGGACCCCAAGAATAAGCTTCTTCTCATCGAGGGACTGAAAGATGATGGGTTTAATCCATGTCTCGAAACTGTTGACATTTATCTGTCCCTTGATGGTCTCTAAGACCTGTTGCCAGAAGTTATCCATAATGTGTATATACGTGAGTCTTTTAGCAGCCTTGCGTTCTCTTGTTAAAGGAATTTCAACATTTATTCCACAATTTGTGGATATCTGGTTGTGATAGGATTTGGGAAGAGTTTTGAAAAAGCCTCTTTATATAACCGTTTCTAAATTTTTCCGCCGAAGACTTGTAGTGCTGTAACAGGGTACACACCATCTGTAGCAAAAAATGAGATTTAGGTCAAGTCCTTTTTCTCCTTTTCCACGAGTCGAGCCACGCCCACCACCTTTTCCCCTTCGTCCAAACCGATGAGCCTCACCCCCATGGTATTTCTCCCCCGCAGGGGGATGTCCCCTACTGAGAATCGCAATATCGTACCCTTGTCCGTGATCAAGATCACTTCATCCTCTTCCACCACCTGGAGAACTCCCACCACCGGCCCATTCTTATCGGAGACGAGGGTGTTAATAACCCCCTTGCCGCCTCGATTTTGACATCGGTACTCAGACAAAAGGGTCCTCTTGCCGTACCCCTTTTCAGTCACGCTGAACAGCGCGGTCCCTTCCTGGAGTATCTCCAAATCCACCAGTCGGTCTTGCGGCTCAAGGGTGATCCCCCGCACGCCACTGGCTGCCCTCCCCATCTCCCGAAGTTGCCCCTCTTTGAACCGAGTCGCCTTCCCCAAGCGCGTCCCCACAAATATCTCTCTTTTTTCTTCTGTAAGCTTGGCATCCACCAGGGCATCCCCCTCCTTCAGGCGCAGCGCGATGATACCATCTGCGCGCGGGTTGCTGAAGGCCTGCAGGGCGGTCTTTTTTATCATCCCCTTCTTGGTGGCCATGATGATGAACGTTCCCGGCGCGAACTCCCTGACCGGGAGGATGGCCGTGATTCGCTCCTGAGAAGAAATGTTGATAAGGTTGACCAAGGCCTTCCCCTTGGCAGAAGGGGCTGCCTGCGGTACCTGGTGCACCTTGAGCCAATAGATCTTCCCCCCATCGGTAAAGAAGAGGATATAGTGGTGTGTTGAGGCGACGAAGATGAGCTCCACGAAATCCTCGTCTTTGACAGTAATTCCGACCCTCCCCTTCCCCCCCCGGCGTTGGCTGCGATACAAACCCGCAGGTGTCCGTTTGGCGTAGCCGGTGTGAGTTATGGTGACCACCATGTCTTCTTCAAGGATGAGGTCTTCAAGACGCACATCGCCTCCATCCTCGACAATCTGAGTCTGACGGTGGTCACCGAATTCCTCTTGGATATCCCGCAGCTCCTTGACGATCACCTCCATCAGAAGCCGCTCATCGCCGAGGATCTGTCTGAGCCGGGCAATCTCCTTGCTCAGCTTTTCAAACTCATCGGAGATCTTTTCCCGCTCCAAGCCGGTGAGGCGCTGCAGCCGCATCTCCAAGATGGCCTGAGCCTGGGCATCGGTGAAATCGAAATGCTTCACCAATCCTTCCTTGGCATCGGCCGGTGTCTTTGACTTCTTGATCAATGCAATGATGGCGTCGATGTGCTCTAATGCCTTGAGCAACCCCTGGAGGATGTGGGCGCGGGCCTCGGCCTCGCGCAGTTCGTGTCGGGAGCGACGGGTAACCACCACCTTGCGATGTTCGATGAAATGTTCAATGAGCGCCTTTATATTCAAGACAATGGGTCTATTCTCCACCAAGGACAGAAGGATGATGCCGAAGGATACCTGCATCTGCGTGAGCTTATAGAGTTGGTTGAGGATCACCTCAGCCATCTCGTCTTTTCTGAGCTCCAATACCATCCGCATCCCCTCGCGGTCGGATTCATCCCGCACCTCTGTGATCCCTTCGAGGCGCTTTTCGTGCATCAACTGGGCGATCTTCTCCACGAGGCGGGCCTTGTTTACCTGATAGGGGAGTTCCGTGATGATGATGCGATCCCGCCCCCCCTTTTGTTTTTCCACCAGGGCCCGTGCCCGGAGCTGGATGACCCCCCGGCCCGTCTGATAGGCCGACCTGATCCCCTCCTTCCCACAGATGAGGGCGCCGGTAGGGAAATCAGGACCGGGCACGTATTCCATTAACTCCTCGATGGTTATCGCCGGATTCTCTATCTGGGCGCAGATGGCGTCCAGCACCTCGGTAAGGTTGTGAGGGGGAATGTTGGTGGCCATTCCCACGGCGATCCCTGCGGAGCCGTTGATCAGCAGGTTCGGGACACGAGTTGGGAGCACCGATGGTTCGACAGTAGTTTCATCGAAGTTCGGGACGAAGTCCACGGTGTCCTTATCGATGTCGGCGAGCAGTGCCTCGGCAAGCTTGGTGAGACGTGCCTCGGTGTATCGGTAGGCGGCTGCGGAATCGCCATCGATGGATCCGAAATTCCCCTGGCCGTCCACAAGCGGATACCGCATGTTAAAGTCCTGGGCCAGGCGCACCATGGTGTCGTAGACTGCGCTGTCGCCGTGGGGATGATATCTTTTCAGCACCTCGCCGACTACACCGGCGCTCTTCGAATACTTCTTGTTGTGAAGGAGGCCTTCCCGGAACATGGCATAGAGGATGCGCCGGTGTACGGGCTTGAGGCCATCCCGAACGTCCGGGAGTGCCCGCCCGATGATGACGCTCATGGCATAATCCATATAGGATTTGCGCATCTCGTCTTCGATATTTACCGGCACCATTCCGCTT
>Ga0315534_1000322_pt1 | contig 32423 bp, 34 predicted proteins | sample SalMarSW160240MG_FD_203094 | JGI IMG/M metagenome (GOLD analysis project Ga0315534, IMG submission 203094) | Salt marsh sediment microbial communities from the Plum Island Ecosystem LTER, Massachusetts, United States - Salt Marsh Sediment SW1602-40 ...
AGCTCCTACTTTTCGTGTCCTCTTCCTCTTAGATAGACGTTTTATCTCATATTCTGGATATCTTGACTCTACTTCCTTGCAAATAGAATCAAATTCAGATATTTCTAATCCTATAAATGATCTGAATAATAATGGTTTTTTAGATAATCTATTGTAATTTAGCAAATTTATTGATATTCATGGGAGAAAAGAGGGATATAGCTGTAAGCTTTCTAACTACGCAAAGGATCTATATATTATTTTTTAGATTACATGCCCAATGTTTGCATTCATTCATAATTTTCTATCCATTATATTAACTATAATTGCTATTGAATATCTTTTGATATAATATCTAAAAAATCTGTCATTTCATAATTATCTGAATGTGAGAAGATATTATATTCATTGAGAAAATTAAATAATAATAATAATTGTATTGATAATAACATCTATGGATCAAAAATCACTAATATGTATTTACACAAATAAAGATAAAAATGAATTTGCTATTGGATTAAAGGAAGATGAGAAGTATAGAGCAATGACAAAAGAAGGTGAATTTTATACAAGATTTGTTGATGCTTTTGATTTGATAGGAGAGAGGGAGAAAATAAACTGGAAACTGGAATTAAAGAAATGGATTGATGCTGCAAAGAAGAACGAAGCTATATTTGTTGAAGTTGACCTAAGTAATTGTAAGGTAATATAATGAGAAATAAAGGAAAAAGAAAATAAATTAAATTTTATTGCAATAATAAGACTGTTTATCTATAACATATACTAATTCTTAATCATTGTATTTAATAGCATTTTTTTGAATTTGCTATTTCTTGGTTTTACTCTTAATCGATAACCACAACAGGGACACCATATATCCACCCAATTTATGTAAATTTGACATTCTTGACAACGTTTTTGTCCTATTGTATAACGTTGTCCACCTCTTGGTTTAATAGCTTTATGACGTATACATATTCCTTTGCATACCAATAGCTATTCAAATTAAAATTAGTCTTAAGAATCTATCTAAACTAATACTATTATTCTTCATATACTTTTGTTACAACAAAATTTATTAAAATGAAAAATCTGATTGGTTACAGTGGAATAGTTTTCAATCTATATTTGAGCAAATTATCTTAATTCTAATGAAATAATATTAATTTAGATGTTCGACTAAAAATAATAAAAGACTTGAAATAAATAATATTGTCAAATGAAAGCAGATTCTAACAAAGATGAATTTGAAGATATTAAAGATAATTTAGATATCCTTGAATACATGATTTCATCTACCATTGAACTATTAACAGAAAAAAAGATTATCTCATCCGATGAGTGGAAAGATAGGATGTATGAAAAAGTTATGAAAGATGTAGATAATTTAAAGATCTAATCAATTTTATTGAAACAATGAGATATTCATTTCACATATTAGCGTTACAAACTATACCAGAGATGGTAAATACTATCCTTTTATTTGTATAAACAAAAAATTTGTAGCAAAAACTTTTCAAAATGCACTTGTCTTATCTTAGGATGACTAAATTTTCTTCAATTTTTCATACTCTCTTCAATTAATCGGATATCTTCTTGATCAACACCTTCCAGACATTTGAAATATTCAACTTCCAAGCCTAATTGTTTTTGTAGGTTTTGTATTCTATTAGCATACTTGATTTCATTGTCAAATTCTCCTTTGTTAAGAGCAATTACATATCCTACCCAGCATTTATGCAAAGCACCATAAATTTGGTTTTCATAATATAGAGAAGTTGGAGGAATTTTATAATACCTGTGTCCTTTTTTGTAACTGGCATATGGATCCCATTTCCATTTCTTTTGTTTTATCCATTTGTTGAAACCATAACGATACTTATGAGATCGCATTTATTATTTTATGATCCTGTAGAATATAAAAAACTTAAATTTTATTATAGAATTGTTGAATCATATCTTGCAGCTATAATTTGTGGGTTAGTTGATCGTAATTAATCTCCAGATATATTGATTATGATATGATAAAGTAAAAGATTTTAAAAATATCTTTTTTACCAACAAACTTAGCGATATAGTCCCTCATACAAAAAAATTATTTTTAAATGTTTCGCAACAAAAGCTATTAGTAAAATAGTTGATGTATAGCGAACATACTACCAAGCAATATTTTTATCTGTAAATTATAGTCTTTTCGATAGAATTTTTGTGGGATTCTATAGGAAAATATAGTATAGAATCTTGAATTTATTTTTTAATATTAATTTTTAAATAAAATATGTTTTGAAATACTTACCAAAAGAAATTGACCAGACTATGTTAATCTCTTTTTCAGTTAGATTTAATGGATGAATTTAAAATAACTTACCTTATTTTTGCTTGAGATGGATACTAATTATTTTTTAAATATTTTATTTATTTGAAAAAACATAAAGTACAAAAAGAATTAATCTCTTCCAAGTATTTCTTCTTTCAGACATATCATTCCAAATAACTGGATATTTTTTTGGGTATTACATAATGCGTCTCTATATGATTCATAAGCTTCTTCACTCTCCATAATACCATCTATTTTTTCATAGCTCCATTCTCCACCCTTGAATTCACAGTATGTTTCAGCTCTATTCTTAGCCTCAACTTCCATTAGGATTAACAATCTTTTTTAAAGGAATAATTTTTAATTATGAGAAATTTTGTATTATCTAACAATACAGAATATAATTATAGTAAAGCCTTTATCCTCATGATTTTTAACCTATAATTAAAAATTTGGGTCCTAAAAATAATAAAGGTGTTAGAAATCTAATAAAACACCAAAATTATACTTTAGATAATCCTTCAAAAATTACTTTTGAATTTCTAAAATCCCATCTCTGGAGTGCTGCTGACATCCTAAGAGGAGCGCTTGATGCAAGTGAATACAGACAACCCATTATGACCATCCTCTTTCTCAAAAGATTAAATGATACATTTGAAGAGAATGCAGAAAGGTTAGAGAAGAAACAGGGAAGAACTCACAGGGAGGCATGGGAAAACAAATACAGGCATAGATTTTTTGTTCCAAAAGATGCAAGATGGTCAGTACTATCATCAGCTGCAGAAAACATTGGAGAAAAAATTAACCATGTATGCAAGTTGATAGAAAGAGAAAATCCAGATTTAGAAGGTGTTCTTACAAACACAAGATATAACGACAAGAGAAAGTACCCAGATGACAAGCTTAGAGCTCTAATATCTCATTTCAATCATCCACGTTTAAGAAATGAAGACCTGGAAAGAGAGGATATCTTTGGAGATGCATATGAATATCTTTTAGAAGAATTTGCAGATGCTACAAAAAAGGGAGCTGGTCAGTTCTTTACACCAAGAGAGGTAGTACGTCTTCTTGTTAATATTGTATACCAACTAGCTTATGTTTTCTAATTGTCAATCTTAGCAAGCAGATAGTTTCTCATATCCAGATTGAATCTTTTTGTTCTAAAATATTGAGATAGTTTATTTTTAAAATCTGTAAATGATGAATAGTACTGGCGAACAAGCAGATCGCTCTTGGCTATATATATGCCATATCTCTTCTAATACCATAAACTCTGGAGATGCTGTTGGTTGATATATTGGAATCAAATCTTTTTTGTGTTTACCAAAATATTCCAATACTTTTTTTGATACGTAATGTGGTCTTGCTTTATCCAGGAACAAGTAACATTTTGGAAACTTTCTATGTATCTGTTTTAGATAATCTAAAAATATATTTTGGTCAAACCAGTCATACTGTCTGAACAATTGTTTTCCTTCCAAACTTGTAGCACCAAACAAGACTGATTCCTGACGAGATCCTGTAATTCTTACAATTGGTCTTTCATCTTTTCTTATCCATACTCTTCTTACAAGTGAGTCATAAAAGAAAAATGATTCATCTGTAGATACTACAGTAAATTCATCTTTTAAATTGTCCAGTATCTTTCTGGCTGTTTTTTAAAACGTTCTTTTTCCTCTTTTGATGCTGTGTTTACATGTACTTTTCTTGGTACTTTCTGTTTGAATCCCCACTTGTGCATGAGTCTGTATATGTGAGTGAAATGATATTTTATTCCGCTTTTTCTTATTATAAGATCTGTTACCTGTTTTGTGGTCCATCCCTGTTTACTGGATGCTAATTCACTTTTTATTTCATGCACTATTTCTTTAGGTATGTCTGGATGTCTGCCACTTTTTGACCTATTTTTTAATCCCACTACTCCTTCTGTTGAGAATCTATCCCACCAATATGATCCCCAAGGTCTACTTCTATGTAATTCATCACAAGCATAAGCAGGAATGATATTATCATATTTTACTTTTATTACAAAAATTAGTCTTTCCTTTACCTTTGGATTTGCTTCCTTCTTGTATAATTTAATCAATTCATTTTTTGAATACACAGTTATGATGTTATCAAATAAACGTGATGGTAGATAGCTTTTACTCTATATGAGATAGGATTATAATAAACCATGATTAGAAAATATATGCTAATTGGTATAGAACCAAAAGAAGGAATGAGCATTTGTGACCCTACCTGTGGCTCTGGTGGTATGCTTATTGAATCAAGAAAATATGTGGAAAGACATGGTGGGAAACCAAGAAACCTTTTGTTAGAAGGACAGGATTCTCATTATTCTACTATTGGTATGTGCAAAATGAATATGGTACTTCATAATGTATCTGACTTTAAAATTGAACATGGAGATATTCTTACAAATCCCAAATTGGTTGAAGGTGGAAGACTAAAAAGATATGATAGAGTTATAGCAAATTTTCCATTTAGTATGGATTGGAATAATAAAATTGCTTCAAAAGACCCATACAACCGTTTTAGATTTGGTGTTCCTCCTTCAAAAGATAAGGCTGATTTTGCTTTTATCCAGCATATGTTTTCATGTTTAAATGATAAAGGTCAGGCTGCTATCATTTGTTCACAAGGTGTGTTGTTTAGAGGAAATGAAGAATCCAGAATTAGAGAAAATATGATTAATGAAGATATCATAGAAGGTGTTATTGCATTACCTCCAAAGTTATTCTATGGTACTGGAATTCCAGGTTGTGTTCTTATTTTAAACAAAAAGAAACCAGAAAAACGAAAGAGCAAAATAATACTTGTTTACGCTGCCAAAGAATTTGAAGAGGGAAAAGTCAGAAATAGGTTAAGAGAAGGAGATATTAAAAAAATTAGTTCTGCTTTCAAGAAATATGAAGATATTGATGGGTACTGTCATATTGCCGATTTTAAAGAGTTGAAAGAAAATGAGTTTAATCTAAATGTTTCAAGATATGTAGATATTTCTGACCCAGAAGAGGATATAGATATTCAAAAAACTATTAATGAATTAAAGAAATTGGAAGAAGAAAGACAAGAAATTGAAATTCAAGTTTCTAAAAATCTTAAAGAATTAGGTTTTAAAATTTAAAATGCAAAAGCAGATAAGTAAATTCAAAAAAACTAAGATAGGAGAAATTCCTGAAGAATGGACCTTTGAAAAAATATTTGATAATTCTATTCTTAAAGGAAGAATTGGATGGCAGGGATTAACAACTGTAGAATATCGTCAAAAAGGAGATTTTTATCTTGTTACAGGTACTAATTTTAAAAATGGAAGAGTTGATTGGAAAAATTGTGTATATATTGAGAAAGAACGATATCTTCAAGATAAGAATATTCAATTAAAAAAAGATGATGTTTTAGTTACAAAAGATGGTACTATAGGAAAAATTGCATTTATTGATATACTTCTAAAACCAACAACATTAAACACTGGAATATTCGTAATTCGTCCTATAAACAAAGCATATTTTCCTTTCTTCATGTATTATATCCTTTGCTCCAATTATTTTACCAAATTTTTGAACAGGTTAAAAGCAGGTTCGACTATAAACCATCTATATCAAAAAGATTTTATTAATTTTAATTTTCCTATTCCTCCTTATCCTGAACAACAAAAAATTGCGTCAATACTTTCAAAAGTAGATGAACTAATACAAAAAACAGAACAAATCATTGAACAAACTCAAAGACTCAAGAAAGGGTTGATGCAAAGATTATTGACTAAAGGAATAGGACATACTAAATTTAAGAAGACAGCAATTGGGGAAATTCCTAAAGAGTGGGAAATTATTCATTTGGATGAATTAGCAGACATACGCTATGGACTTTCTCAACCGCCTGCTCTTGATGAAAATGGTATACCATTTATAAGGGCAACTAATATAAAAAAAGGTAAAGTAGTTAACAACAAAAATTTACTACATATTAAATATGACTCAATATCTAAATCACGTGCTACATTTCTAAAAAAAATGATATCATAGTAGTACGTAGTGGAGCATACACAGGAGACGCCGGATTAATAGATAAGAAATTTGAAGGCTCTGTTGCAGGTTATGACTTAATAATATCTCCAAAAGAAAAAATAAATTCAATATTTTTATTATCTCAATTATTAAGTCCAAAGGTACAAAATTACTTTTCTCAACATAAATCAAGGGTTGCACAGCCACATCTAAATGCACATCAATTAGGTAAAACTAACATTATGTTATCTTCTATCTCTGAACAACAAAAAATTGCGTCAATACTTTCAAAAGTAGATGAACTAATTCACAAACAACAAAATAACAAAGCCAATCTTGAAAATCTCAAAAAAGGTTTAATGCAACAACTTCTTACTGGAAAAATAAGGGTTAAAGTATGAAAAAATGAGCAGGATTAGTAGTCAGGTATTTTATACTGGTAGAGAAGATAGTGAAGAATATCAAGAGTCAGAACTACCTGCATTAAAACAGCTTGTTGTAATGGGATACGAATACAAAAGTCAGTCACAGCTTAACAGAGAAAGAAGAGACTACAGAGAAGTATTGCTTTATGATAGACTTGAAAAAGCAATAAGAAAACTAAACCCTGAATTAGATGAGGATGGTGTCTATGATGCAATAGGACAGATAAAGGAAGATATTTTTCCATCAAATCGTGATATGATGGATACAAATGAAAAGATTCGTGCTAAACTTGTTGGTTTATCAAGGTCTACAGGACTGGAACCAATAACTGTTATACAAAACTTTGGAGAAGGTAATGTATTCAAAACTGTTCGCTTATTTGATTTTGATAATCCTGAAAATAATGACTTTTTGGTTACAAATCAGTTTCAACTTGAAGGATTAAGAGAACCAATATATCCAGACATCGTGATGTTTGTAAATGGAATTCCTCTTGTAGTTATAGAATGCAAAGCACCGTCGATTCGTAATCCTCTACAGGAAGCAGTAGAGAAAAATCTGTACAAATATCAAGAGAGAGGATATGGATTTGAAAAACTAATGTTTTACAACCATCTTCTTATTGCTACTTCTGGTTATATGGCAAGACATGGTGCAGTTGGCACAAGTCTGAATCACTATGGAAGATGGTCTGAAGCAGAACCACTTTCTTTATCAGACATTGAAAAATTGTGTCATAGAAAAAAAGCAAGAGAACAAGAGATTTTAATTGCTGGAATGCTGTCAAAAAAACATCTTTTAGATTTATTAAAAAATTATGTTATTTATGAAACAGTAAACAATAAGAGGGTAAAAAAGATTACAAAACATCAGCAATATAGAGTGGTAACAAAAGCAGTTGATAGACTTTCTAATATCGATGAGGCATCTGTTGCTGACAAAGGTGGAGTAGTATGGCATACCCAGGGTTCAGGCAAATCACTTTCCATGTTGTGGCTTGCTACTCAGCTAATGTACAAATTTGGAAATCCTCCCATAGTAATTGTAACAGATAGAACACAACTTGACAAACAGATACATGAAACCTTCTGGGCTTGTGGATTTCCAACACCAATAAAAGCAAAGACATTAAGTGAACTGGAACGCTTGCTGCAGAATCCAAAAGGAAAAACAATAATGACTACAATACAAAAATTTGGAACAAAATATGGGAGACTTATTCATACAGACCAGAAAGTTATTGTTTTAGTAGATGAAGGACATCGTAGCCAGTACAAGTTACAGGCAGAAGCAATGAGGTCAGCGATGCCCAATGCAGTATTTTTTGCTTTTACGGGTACTCCAATAGACAAAAGAGATAAAAGTACTTACAGGGTTTTTGGTCCACTTTTGGATAGATATACATTTGAAGAATCCAAAGCAGATGGAGCAACACTTCCGATATTTTATGAGGGAAGGATGCCAGACCTTTATGTACAAGGTGAAGAAATAGTAGGAGGAGTACAGGAAGCAATTAAAGAAAAGGAAGAAGATATAGAGAAAATTTTTCAAAGAGTATTCTCAGACCTCTCAGAGGAAGAAAGAGAAAGATTAAAACAAGAATATGTAACAAAACAGCTAATAGTAGAATCTAAAGAAAGAATCAGAAAGATTGCAGCAGATGTCATTGAACATTTTACAACACATATTCAACCAAACAATTTTAAGGCTCTGCTTGTTGCTCCATCAAGAGAAGCAGCAGTCACATATAAAAGAGAACTGGACAAGTTAGGAGCTCCAAGGTCAAAAATCATAATGACATCTCATCTGGGAGAAAAAGGTAGAGATGGAACATCATGGGATGAATATTTTTTAACACAAGAACAAAGAGAGTTTGAATCTGAATTTTTCAAAACTCCAGAAAATGAGATTCAGATACTGGTAGTAGTAGATATGCTACTTGTAGGATATGATGCTCCAATAGTACAGGTTATGTATCTGGACCATTCTTTAAGGGAGCACGGTCTTCTTCAAGCTATTGCAAGAGTTAACAGACCATATACTCCAGCCAAGACATATGGTTTGATAGTTGATTATTGTGGTATAACAAAAGAACTTCAGCAGGCTCTTGCTATCTTTGATGAACAGGATATAAAGGATGCTCTTCTTCCAATTGAAAAAGAGGTACAGGAACTAAAAGCAAGGCATAAAGAAGTATTATCATTTTTTTCAGATATTCCTGATAAAGATAACAATGACCTTATCATTGAAAAGTTTGAACCAGCACATGTTAGAGATGATTTTGAATATGCATTCAAGATGTTTTCTAAATCCTTAGATGCAGTATTGCCAAGAAAAGAAGCAGGACCATACATAGATGATTTTAAATATCTGTCCAAGAAGAGACAGCTTTTAAGAAATTTCTATGGAAGTTATGGAATGAGTTTCAGACTGGAAGGACAAAAAGTTCAACAGTTGGTAGATGATTATATTCATGCTTTACGCATGGAAAATCTGATAGATTTTAGAAAAGTAACCAACGAAACTTTTCTTGTAGATATTCTAAAATTCAAAAATGATAAGGCAAGAACAGCACTTGTTAAAAACAAGATAAGACAGATAATTCAAGAAAAAAAGAATGAAAATCCAGTATACTATGAAAAGATAAGAGAAAGGCTGGAAAAACTAATTGAAGAACAAGAAAGAAAGAGAAGAGATAATGCCAAATATTTCAACAGTTACAAGGAAATATATAAAGAAATTCTTGAAGTAGGAAAAGAGAGGGCAAAATTAGGATTTAAGACTACATTTGAACATGCAGTTTACGAAATTCTGTTAGATATAACACAAGATGAATCATTTAGTAAAAAGATTACAAAAAAGATTTATGAAGATGTAAAACCAGAAACAGAGATTATAGGATGGAGAACAAAGAGAGCCTCACAAAAAAGAATTAGTCTGATAATATATGATACTCTGAGGGATACAAATAACAAAGATTTGATGCAAAGAGAAGATATGATAGAAGAGCTTACAGAAAAAATCTTTGATTTGGCTTCCGAAAATCTATGAAAATAAAAGACAAATCTAATTCTAATACTACAAAAAGAATAGTAGATTCTTTTAAGGGCAAAAAAACAAACATTAACCATGTAATTAGTAAATCTTATTCCAGTGATTCTATAACTCATAAGATTTTTGAATATGGTACAGATAAAAAAATTCCATTTAACCTTGTACGAAGTAAAAGGAGAAAGACTTCTGAACTGATAATTGAAAATGAAAATGAGATTACACTACGGGTACCATTTGATAAACCTATGGAAGAGATAACGGAACTAATACACAAGAAGATACATTGGATATTAAAAAAACAAGAAGAGTTAAAGAGAATTAAACCAGAAATAAAAGAATATTATAGTTATTTACCATATTCTACACTTCCCTATTTAGGTAACAACTATGAGGTGGAAATACGAAACCTTTATTCATCTATGGCTAATATTGAAAAAGTAGAGATAGAAGATAATAAACTGATTTTTTATTTAAAAGATACATCTAAAGGTAAAATTGCAGATAGAGAATTTATAATGAATAAGATAAAGGATTTATATGAAAAATGGCTTTATGAACAAGCCCAAATATTATTTAAAGAAAAGATAAATGAATTTAGCAAGAATATTCAGGTTTCTCCAAAAGGCTTGCAAATAAAAAAATTGAAAAACAGATGGGGTAGTGTGACAAAAAATAAGACAGTAGTCTTAAATGTAAATTTAGTAAAAACACCACAAAATATTGTTGACTATATTATAATTCACGAACTATGCCATCTGAGAATAGAAGGACATTCATATAATTTTTGGACCTTTTTAAAACAGTATATTCCAGATTATGAAAAGAAAATTGATTGGTTGTACCGTAATAGTAAGAATATAATAGAATAATAAAATAATTTAATTTTATATTTGGATTGGAAGGAAATTACTTTTACAGAATTTTCTAAATATGCAACGAATCAAATTCGTATTAGACATACTCCATCATCTCACTTCTTTCAGAAGTTAAAATTCAGAAAATGTATAATAAAAACAAATAAAGAATGGCAAATAAGCAATTGTAATCCTTTTTTACCCGATTATAAAGACAATAAAAGCTGGGAAGATTCTTCAGCTCAATTATACATTAATTGAGAAAAGTATATTATCTAATGAAAAATTGAAATGTTATCGTAATATTATAATTATTACTGGATATGATCTAAATTCACATCATAGATTAATTATAGACAGAGTACATAGAGCTTTTGCATTACAAAAAATCGTAAATGCACATATAGATATTCCTATTGTAGAAATTGTTGAATGTTATGGTTCCAGTGTTAAATTAATAATCAACTCTGATTTTTCACATTTGAATCAGATTTAGGATGAATTTTCATTACATTCAGGTAGAAAATCTAAAAAATTTTCATTTTCAGGATTGTCAATGGGAGCAAAATACCAATTACCCTGTATTATTCTGCTTCTTCGTGGTCGCAATTCTACATTTCTACCATTGAATACAGTCCATACAATTGTGTTATGATTATTCCTTAAAAAGGCTATAAAATCATCCAATCTGAATGTATTATTATCATTTAATCTTAAATCAGCGATTGTACCATAATTGTCACGTCTAATACATTGGATAAAGACATTTCTTGTAGACATATTAAACATCTTTAGTGAAAAAATATAAAAGTATTATTATTTAGAATTATATCTAAGATTCAAAAACTTACAAGCTAATATCATACTTTTGTTAAAATATGAAATAAATGGAATATAGAAAAATTTATGAATTGGAATGAATCAAGTTCTAATAAGATTAAAAATATCATCGGTATATTGTTCTAACCTATTCATTCCATCATTTGAGAGAGTTCTGGTATGTGCTATGGCGTTTCGGATTATTTCAAGTTCTTTTAATTTGAGTTTAATCTTATCCTGATCATGAAAAACTGATTCAAAAACATCCTTCCAATTATTAATTATTAAATTTTGTAAATGGTCAAATGATAAATATTCTATACTACTTTTAGTATTTGTTACTATCCATTCGACTTTTAATTCATCTTTTCTCATTTGATCAACTTTATTTCTTAATGATGGAGTTATTCCGATGTTCCACCATTCTGATCCATACTTGTTGACCATTTTAACCTCAATAAACTGTCTAAGTTTATTCTCAACCTTAAAAAGAAGAAAATATGCATTCTTCATAGATAATGCTGTGTTAAAAGTTTGATCTTGAAAGGATTCAAATCCTACTGGAGAAAGTTTAATCAAAAATTTACCGCCAAGAGCCCTCTTCTCTAATTTAACAGGATTTTTGCGATTCAGATATTCCACTAACCCTGATAAATATCCATTGTCTTCAATTTGTATTCTGGATTTCAAAGATTCACGATTAGTATATCTATTAATGTCCTTGTCATATTCTTCCTTTAGTATATCTAATATTATTTTTCTTTCTGCAATAATTTTGCTTACCTTGGATGGAAGAAGATTTTCTTCATAAATATCAATTCCAGAGACAGTAATAATATATCCCCCTATGTCATCTTTTTCCACAATCCATCTATTTTGCAATATCTCAAGTGTTTTAAGAATTTCATTTTGAGGATACGACAATTTGGATATGAACGTTTGAATAGATATACCAATGAGATAATCCTTAAACCATTGTTCGTAACACAGATTGAGGATCTCATATGCCAGTTCATTATTCAAGATATTGACCTAATATTAGGCTCAAAAATATTAATGTATTTTAAAAAATTTTAACATGATTTGAAATCCTTTGAAATTAATATAATCTTGACTAACCAAAAATGATATCTTAAAGTTATAAAGAATCAAATTCAAAATAACATGTCTTAAGTGTCTTAACCATATTTCACCTCTATTATTATATTATTTATTTATATTATTATAAAATAACAGAAAAGAGTAGAAAATAGTTAAGACGGTTGAGACAGGTCTTAAATCAATGAATTTCATTTGTTACTCTAATGTTTATCCAGTAGTATGGTCTGTATCCTCTCTCCCGTAATTGCCGATACTCAAAACCCATATGTCTCATTTCCTGACTGAACTTAGATTCGGATTTTGGCAGTATTTTGTTTTTATAACAAAATTGTTTGTATTTGTTATAAACTATATCTTTCCTAACTTTTCCAACTATTGCATTTTCTAAATAGTTCTCTGCAAAATATTTTACAGAATTCAAACGGAGATAGTATTTTTCTGAAATTTCCTCCACCGATTTAGAATATGATATTCCATGTTTTAATACACATGGTAATCTTTCTAAAAGAACATTGAGAAGACCAGATAATTCTTCTTCTAATGTTAGTTCTTTGATTAAATCTGGATTTGCATTTTTAATAAAAGTTTTAGGGAAATCGATAATCAACAGTCTTGAAAAGATTGCAATGGAATGATCTTGTATCTCTGGAAGCTCATTTGTTACTACGATGAGTTTAGCCTTATTAACAAAATTAAATTGTGGTTTATACTTCTCTTCAGCACTTATCATATCGTTTCCCGTAAGTTTTTTCAGAATTCCAGTTTTCTGCATTCTTTTTTCAGAAAGCTCAGAATCAATATTTACAAGTTTTCCATTTAGCTGGGAAGTAGAAAATCGATTATTTAATAACTGGTCAAGACTTTCACTTGCTACGTTATGCCTTCCCAAAAATGTTCTAATTAATTAACAAAGTGTACTTTTTCCATTTCTGCCTTCTCCATTTAGTATTAAAATTTTATGGAATCTCATTTCACCCCACAGACAATATGCTATAAAGTCAAGAATTGTATCAACATCATTTCTATTCGAAACGATCTGATGAAGAAATCTCATTATCCTTGGACAATGATTGTGTTTTTGCAATTCCGTATTTGATGGTTGTAATTTTTTTTTATATATGACAGGAATTTGTATTGTTGCCATAAATTCTGGTGAATGAGTATTATCTTCTCCTGTAAGTAGATTTAGCATACAATTTTCACATGCAACCCATTCGATTTTGGAATCAAACTCTTTTCTATCTGTATAGGTTTGTGATTTTATAGTATTGATTATTTCATGGACTGTATGTGAGGCAATATATACATGCATAGTAGATAATTCACTTTTAATAAAAATAATCCCTCCCTTAATATGAATCCCTCTATTAGAATCATAATAGTAAATTTCCTCAGTATCCTTCATCGTAGTGAATGTAAATCGTTCAGTCAAATAATTGACAGATTCAATGATAATATTTTGTTCAGTTTCTTTGATTTCATTTTCCTTATTAAAATTGAACGTGGCATTCATAGTTCTAAAGCCTTTATCGTAACTTGTAGTCTTTGAGCTATACTATGGTAACAATTTAAAGGACTTGTAATCTCATAAATCCTCAGGAAGGATTTTTTTAATATATTATTTCTCACATAGGGATGTAAACTTTGCAATTCGTTTATGGTGTCTGGCGTAAGGTCATCCTTATCAATTATTACAGGGTAATTAGGCTCTCCTATCATTACTCTCAAGGTATTCCTCATGGCATAATCAAAATATTTACTGACTAATACTTTTTTGTTGCCTTCCTTAGATGGAATTATAACAGGTATATTTATTAATATTCCTGGGATATTTGTAGGTATTCTAACCTTACATAATTCTACAAAGAGATTATCTTCAAGACCCGAATCCTGGTATATTTTAGATGTAGTATTTACCATATCCCTGTAGTTCAATTCAACTTCCTCCTATGATGTCATATATGATGTCAAACTTTTTTCATGACTATATTTCTTATATTTAATATTCTTCTACAATGTGGACACGTTGCTATCCATTTATTTGAACCACTATATAGCCAAGAATGACCACATCTCTTACAGTTAATATCAATTGCCGATGTATTTAATATCCTCTTTTCATTCATGAAGTTATGTATTAATATATTCATATTTAATATTTAGATTGGACGTATATTGAGCATAGAACTTCAGAATAATTATAAAAATGGACGTAATTATGGTTTGTACAACGATTTAATTAGGGAAATTCTATATTTCGTTGGTATAAGTAAAAAACCATTATCTATAGGAGATATAGCTAAGGAGATACGGAATCCTGATGGGAGAAAAATGTCGAATGAATATAAAATAATTAATAAATTATACTACGACCCTTTCAAGAATTATAGAAATGTTGTACCACCACCACAAAATTATTTGAATTATTATCTAATAAAGTTAAGAAATAGAGTCATAAAACATTTTTTTCTTTCCTTTAGGGGACTGTTATTATATCTTTATCTTGAAAATATGAATTTGATAAAAGAGTCAAAAAATGATGATGAAAAAAAAACTGATCGCCAACGACATCATATAATAAGAATTAATAACATTGTTGATAATAGCGTCCACAATAAACGAATTTATAATAGAATAAGAAGAGTGTTATCGAACCCATTAACTAAAAATATAGCACCTTTTTTACAATTTTATGAAGATTTTGAAAAATTAGGATTTAAACCAATTAAAATTCTTTTAGATACAAGTATTGAGCTACACAATCAATTACATATAATATATGATGATACTTATTTGCTAAATAGAGCAACTGAAAGGTATTATATAGAGTGGGAAAATTTTAATCCATTTATTATTCATGCTGTAGATAGTCTTCGTCAAGAAACTAAAATAGATGAATCTTCGATAAGTGAGAAAATAAATGAATACAGAAAAGAAATGATTAAATTTGAAAGCAATGATATAAAAATAAAACAACAAAAAATTAAGAAAAAGATTATAGATTGTAGAGAATTTGGTTTCTATAAAGAAATAGATAACAAAGTAAAAAATAGAGCCCTTTTTATAGATATTAAAAAAATACAAAAAAAATATAATATAGCTAAAATCCAGGATTTAAATAAAATACTTCTGGAAAAATATAGAGAAGATTATGAATTAATATCTAATTGTTTAATTTCAAGTAAAGAATTTTTTCCATTAAGAAAAAAAATTTATTATCGTAAATCCAGTGATTTATCCTCTTTATTTAAAGATTTCCCAGAGAAATACTGGCATATATTAATTAAGGCTTTAGGTTTTAAGATAAAAAACAATTTAATTGTACCAAAATAATAACGACAAGGAAAAACGATCTTATGACAAGTACAATAAATATAAAAAAGAATATGGCGCCAAGGAAAACGTTCTGAATTCCATAGATAATTGATTAACTCATTTGGTTATTTTATAGTTTCAATTAAAACTTGTTATTACGATAGTCATGATCATTTATAAGAAAACAAGGTAAAAATGAGAAAATTACGAATTAATCTTTAAAAATCTCTTATTCTTATAGAAAAATAACCAAAAAGCAGTATACTATAATTCATTGGACTATCTATTTTCTGGACTTTGAAAAGTCTATAATTTTGGAAACAACTATTTCTTCGTGTTATTGTTTGATAGAATACTATATTTTCATATTTGATTTGATATTAAAAACAAAGAATTAAATAAATTCATTTTATAATCACTGTTACATACGTTGTTTTAACATGTAAAATAATGGTTACTTGGAAATACTAAACTATTTAAAGAATATGAATGAAAATTCAATCATTCATAAAAAAAATTCATATTTTTAAGAGTTCGAAATACCTCCATCAATCAAAAAGGATTATGATCATCAAGATGTTAATATAGCAGTACTTTTACTAAATAAAGTAATGGTTCGTTAGTTTTTTTTGGTGTTGATTATAGATCAATTGATATTTTACAATAGTTTTAGAAAAAATTTTTAATTATGAGACATCCTTGAATAATTCTTAAACTATTTATTTGAAAATTATTTTTAACAGATCATTTTTTATTTGATAATATTGAGATACAAAGAGTCAAGACATTCTCTTATTACTTCATTATTAATATCAGGCTTAAAATAATTTCTCAAAAATATGGATTTGGGAATCCTTCCTTGAAGTAGATCTATTACTTCAGAATGTATCTCTTTGTTTCTCAAATGAGTTGCAAATATCTTTCTACAAAAATTCATATTCATAGATATCCCTTTTCTTTTGAAATAACATCTTAGCGAATTATAATTATGATTTCCTGCTTCTTTGGCTATTTTGATGATGTTATCATTTATAATACTAATATACGCTTGTTTAGTTTTTCTAAGGAATATCTCAGGATATCTAAAATGTTCAATAGTCATTTTTTTATTATTTACATAATTTTCATAATCATTTTTTAAAATGGAAATAGATTGACAGGACTCTTCTGCTCTCAACCCAGTTAAAGTACAATAAATTAGATGATTTGAATAAGAACTTGGAATTTGTGAACATATATCTTTTAACCATTTTAACATTGAAGTATAATTGCTTTCCTCATTCGTAATATTTTGAAATACTTGTAGAGAACTATTGTCGGTCCACTTTAACTGATATCTTTCTTTAATCTGTTTCCATCTATCATAACATCCTAAAAATTTTGATAATATCGCTAAGGATTTCATTACTTGCAATTTCTTGTTGATGGGCAAAACAAGTATGGATTGTGCATTCTCTTCAGTAAGAACGGTCAGATATTTTTTTGCATATAATAATCTACATCTAACACTACTTTTCCTGTAATTTTTTACAAGATATTCTTCAAATTTTATCCAAAAATCATTATCAAAAATATATCCAGTCTCATATGTGCCTTGGTAGCTCAGCCTGGAAGAGCGTTTCCTTGGTTCTGAAGACCTTACCATATTTGGTAAGGATCTTACCGTATTTGGTAAGGTTTGATAATTGCGTTCATTATTATTTTGGTAATCTTCACAATTCATGCTCAAATTCACAGCCTTGAGCGGGATTTGGACCCGCGACCTTTTCCTTACCAAGGAAACGCTCTTCCAGGCTGAGCTACCAAGGCACATATGAGTTGTAGAAGGTATTACTACAGTAATTCAGAATCTAACTTGGATAATATAAATGAAAAATTGAATAATAATATAAATAAACTAAGCAATCTAATTCCCCCTCTAATTCAGTATAGTTTTATATTAAATTCCTATGTAATACAAAAGTAGTTGGTTTGAACTGACATGTTGAATTACTTAAAGGATTTGTCATGTATTTATTATAGATAAATTTTTGTATTTATAATTTGATGTTGCTTAGTGTTCCAAATAGTGAAAAAGATTGAAATACTATAATCATTTACAAATTATGATATTTTTTCAAAATAGTAAAGGTATCTTTACAAGATATTTCATTTCCATATGTGATGATTTGTCCTTTACCTGAACCATCATATATCCAAATATACCAATGAACCTGGATCTCTATTATAATTTAATAATGATTCAAATTTTTAATCAACAACTAACTATCAAACAAGAAATAAATTTAAAAAATCTTCCATTATTCATAATATATCTATTATATGATGCAATTACTACAGATCGCGTTATCATCATATATGTTGATAGTATATACTCTAAAATTTTAAATACAGGGATTTGACCACAAGATTACTACTAATTATAATGATTTATGTTTCATTTAATGTAAATGTATCTATGATCTCTCCTTTATTAGTATGGAATTCTCCTACAAGTTTCTTACCATTATTATCTAATTTAACATTTAAGAAACCATATTCACTTTCCTGAATTACGTAATAATCAGGATTTTCTTTCACTTTATCTAGTTTGTCCCCATCTGTTCCAACAGTTAAAAATATGATTCCATCAGTTGGCGGGTATTCTGATTTATTTTTCGTTGCAATTATAGGTTCAATATCTTTCTTATCTTTCTTCAATTCTTTGTCGTTAAATAATATAGGATATGTTCTTTCATAATATTGGTTATGGCTTGAAATTACCAAGTTTACATTATATTGTTGAAAAAGTTTATGATATATTTCCCTGAGCTCTTTTGCGAGACCTTTGTCCTGATTTGTTGAATAGAGAGGTTTGTGGTTATGAACAATTATCCAATCTATATTTTTATTTTTAGAAACATCTTCTAAATCATTTTTAATAAAGGAATATTGTTCGCTTCCCTCTTCATATGGGTGTTCAGTGGACATACTTATGAAATGAATATTGTTAAAGTCATGTGAATAATAAGGACTTTTCAAATTATGATAATTTGTAATCTCTTTGTAGATTCGAGAATATTCTGATTCGTGATTTCCAATTGCTATGCGCATTTTGTCTTTAATTGGTTTAGATCTTTTTTTCCAACAATCTGCAGACTTTGCATTTTTTACGTGGTCTCCTGTCGTAATTATTACTTCTGGATTGATTGCGAGAATCTCTTTAATAGTTTTTTTAGTTTCTTTATTACAATAGTAATCCCCAACCGCAATAAAGTTATATTTCCCAAAACCAATGGTTGCATTCTGTTCTATCAGTTTTTCCTGCTCTTTTTTATCAGAACTATTATTTGATACTGCAAATACTCTGATATCGATTTCTGTAACGGATATGCTAAAAAAATATAATAAAGCGATAAAACTAAAAATACATGTATTAATGAAATTGACATTTGATATGTTTTGATATTATTACACATCATTTTAATTCTTGATTCTTTTGAATATGTAATTTATATGTTGAAATAATTAAATAAAAGTAATTATACTTTTTCAAGTATTTACTTACGCTAAGATTCATTATTGGAAAAAGAAATAGAAAATTTAGGAACATAACGTATAAACTACAATGTTATTTTATCCTTTTGTAAAATTTTTTTTTCTTCTATATTAGATAAAAACAAAATTCGGCTAAAATTTTAGTATAAATTAAATCATCTTCTCTTATGTTCTCATTTAGGTTTTAGGTTATTATAAAAATCATAATGTATAATACCAAAATTATTTCAATGTTGGAATTCTCAGCCAATTAATTATTCTTAATCCTGAAGATACACATACATTTCTAACGAAGTGTAATTATGTTACTTACCGGGAAAGATTTACGAATAATTTGTGTTAATTGCCTCTGTTATACTTAAAAGATGGAAATTGTATCACACTGTAACAATTGCTTTTCTTTCTGTTATTATTTGAATGTGAATTTGTATTTATGACTAATATTTTTGGGTTAAAAAACCAAAATCCAGAATATATTTTTCAAATCGATTTAAAATGTCGCTATGAAAATCCAATATCACAATTTAACTTATTGAAGAAATGAGGAAATTTATCAAGATAAAGAATTGTTTCATTACAATCCCTTTGCTAATGCATGAATATGATAGGATGGGGGGATTATCTCTCTTACTTGAACATCATAAATATAAAACTTAAAGTCATCAGCTTTGAGTATAACCATAGGAGATCCCCATGTAATCGCTTCTCCATCTAATTCAGCACCACAAACTTTCATATTATCCCCCCAATCTCCATTATCGATTTTTTCATGGACTTTTTTGTATGGTCCTTTCCCTTGGTTTTCTATATCTACCCAGGATTCAAGTTTTACCACTGTATTATTCAAGTTATATACAATCCCTTTAAATCCTATTATTTTATCGTAGAGGTTCCCTAAAGTTACATTAGGATTGTTTCTATCTGTTTCATAATCTGCATGAAACTTTTCTTTTTTCATTTGTAGATGACCTTTATTTGAGATGTTATTATGATAACTCGATCCGCCACAATAAAACAGAGAGTTATCAGAGTTTTCCTTGTAATTCTCGCCATGAGATATAGATCTAGTTACTAAAGAAATATCATGTTCCTCTCCGTCAAAACGTGAAGAATTAAGTAACTTAAAAATTACGGTAAATTCAACATTTTTCCAATCAGTTGGTTTATACCAGTAACCTAAATTTCTTAAATCCGAAAAATTCCAACTCTGAACGATACTTTCATTACTATTTTTTTTTAATATTAGATTTTTATCCAGTATTCCTGAATCTGGAGTAAATATATCTATTCTAACAGTACCATATTCTACATTCCAACTTCCATCATTATTTTTATGTGTAAAAATATTATCATTTTTTTCTTCATCTACTTGAAATTTATCATTGGGCTTAGATGGATCAAATCTATATACTTGACCTTGCGGAGCCGTCGGATATATTTGAGGAATTTTAAGATCTTCATGCTCTTTAGTATTACTATTTTTTTCGACCAAATTATAAAAATAATTTTTGGGCAAATCATTGTTATATTTGTTATCATCTTTTTCTCTATACTCATCAGCAGAAGTATATTCATATTTGTTACCCCTGTTTTGATTACAATTTGAATTTTCAACATCGATATCAAGACAGATTTCTTTAATATAGTTATTTACTTGATAATTATTAATATTATCTTCTTGAGCATTTGCAAATGAAAATATTAGTTCTATATCGTTATTATAACCCACCATAGTCAATAAAAGTATAAACAAGACAAATAATAAAAATAACGTTCTATCTCCCTTTCACAAACGAGAATTAGGAGTATTTATTACTTGTTAAAAATTTTTAGTAGAAAGTTTGTTATTACTTTTTATCTGTTAAAATTGTACTTAAAAATGTATTATCAAATCGCCTACCAAAATACAAGAAAAATATCTAAAAATCATAATAGAACATAATAAAAATTTAATTTTTGTAAACGGTAATGAGATATTCTTTTTTATTTAAATCTTTTAATATTTCAGCATATATGATAATTCAAACAAATGATTTTATAATATCTGCTATATATCTGACTAATAAAATATACAAATAATAATTTCAAAAGGTAATTCTTTGCTTAAACTTATATTACAAATTCATAAATTAGAAATAAATATTGCCTAAAAGTCTTAAATTTGGAGAAATTACTACTGGAAATAAAATAAACATTTTAATCGACGGATATGAAACCTTTAATCTTATTTTTAAAAATATTGCTGAAGCTAACTCAAGTATTTATTTCGATTTGTATGACATGGATCCTAATATAACTTTAGAAAGTCTCCACTTTTAGTCAAAAAAGAAAATATAAAATCAAATGGTAATAAAATTTCAACTACAAAGATAATTCCTATACTAAAAGATATTTTGATTGATAAAGCAAGGGCTGGACTAGAAATCAAAATTATTGTATGGGAACCTAATAAAGGTATTAAATTATTACCAAACAAAAATGAGAAAGGTTTGGAACCAAGAAATATAAAATTAAATGAATTAAATAAGCTTGCTAAAAAAAATAAACTTGAAAATATCCAGATTATTTACGATAGCAGCGGACCCACACTCATTTCTGGTCATCATGAGAAATTGATTATAATCGATAAAAAAATAGCCTTCTGTGGTGGAGTCGATCTTACTTTTGGAAAATGGGATACAAGTGAACATACATTTTCTAACCTATTAAGGGACACAGTTCAAGATGAACCTTGGCATGATGTTCATTTGATGGTTGAAGGACCAATTTTAAGAGATTTTATTTATCATTTCCAACAAAGATTATATTATGCTATTTCTGACGATAAGAAACAGACCAGAAAAAAATAAAACTTCCAATCCTTAATACAAAGAGATTAGGTCCATATCAATGCTATGCATCGAGAACATGGTAGGGCTTTGATAATTCAAAGGGAATTTTTGAAAACTATAAAAATTTAATAAGTAATGCTAAAAAGAATATTTATATTGAAAATCAATTCAGTTTTCAAGATAAAAGCATAACAAACATTTTAATTAATTGTCTGAAAGAAAATAAAAAACTAAAAGTGATCATATTAACTCCCATCAATCCAAATCTACCAGGAATGATTAGAAGTATAATTTCTCATATGAGTATAAATGATATAAATAAAAATTTAAAGAAAATAAGAGATACAGATCCACATTGAGTGGGGATTTTTTCTATTATTTCTCAAAACAAAAATAAATTGAATGGAATAAACCAAATTTATGTCCATTCTAAACTTATGATTGTAGATGATATATATATATCACAATCGGGTCTGCAAATTTAGACAAAAATGGATTTAGAGATTCAACTGAATTCAATATATCCGTAATATCTTCTCCCTTAGCAAAACAATTTCGTATGATATTATGGAAAGAACATTTAGGACTTGATATAAGCTTACAATCTGAAAAAGGATATAACTTTGATGAAGGTTTCAAACTCTGGAAACAGAGAGCTTATTCAAATGGAATAAATCTAAAAAACAACAGTAACATCAAGGGATTTGTTTATTATTATAATTATGAAGAAATGCGTTTACCAAAACCATATCCAGATGTTGTAGGAGTAAATAAATTTGTTATTTATTGAGATAATTTGGTTTTGAAAAGTATGAAGTGAAAGTTAATTACTTGTGGTAGGTATTAAAAATTAAGAAAAACTATTTGGAATTGATAATCAATTTAAAATTAAGTTAGTATTCTGAGTAAATTTTTAAAAGTCATTGGCTATTTGTAATTGGTGTATTGGTTGATTTTTTATTTACTTCTGATTTTTCTATATTTACTTTTTTAATTCAAATAATAGATTCCTTCGATTTCTTTTGACAGGATCTTTATAGTCATTTTTACTTTGAAAAGCAGATCATAACAAATTATTGATTCCTGTACGTAAGCAGAATTATTTCAGAGGAGAGTTTTTCAAGATAATTAATCAAAATACATGGTTTAGTGATATTTTTACAAAAATAACATATTTTTTATCATTTTTAGTGATCTCTATAACTATTTGTTAAATAAAATCTATAAAATATAAAAAGAAAAAATATTCGTGAAAAATTTTCCGAAAATTTATCTATATATAGTATTAAGACCTGTCTATAACGGGGGGGAAGAGTGAGATTTATAACATCAAATTTTTGGCTTTGTTCTTATTTGGTAGTTTAATTGTCCTCTCCTTGTACTTGATTTCTTCAAATTTCGCAGTAAAAGCCCAACAACCTCATACATTGTTTTCAGATTTACCAGAAAATTTAATAGCTTTTTTCATTAATGACCAATCGACTTTAGCAAATAGCACTCATACAGTGTATCAAAATTCCTTCGATAAACAAACCAATAATGAAGAATCAATGGGAGTAGAAGTATTAGAGGATCTTCCACGAGGTAGTACACGCATCGAAGACATTGATAATTTAAGTGAAACTGACATATTGATTACCGATAACCAATTGGAATATATTCAGAAAATAGTAGACAACAGCCGAATAGTTAGAGGAACATGATATTTCTTTTATGGCAACAATAATGCCTAATAACTTTATTTTTCTGAAGTAATTTTTTCAATTTTATTATTAGTTTTGATGACCCTACCACATACGGATCTCCGAGTTCTAGTTACATTCTATAATTGACTCTTTTCGATGGAAAAATATAGTTACATCATATTTTTAAATATCCGGTTGACAAATAATTCGCGGCTATTGCATTCTGGACATTGAACAATATTCATAATATCTTTAAGTAATGTTGCAATCCAAAAACATGAATTACAAAAAACAAATCTACATAATTCTCTTTTATAAAACATGGCATTCAAATTAACCTTTTCAAATAATAATATTGATTTTTCCTTCATATTCTCTAAATACTATGATCATGTTAATTAAGACTGTTGATATAGTTCATATAGTAAGCGATAGATTATAACCTACTAACTATATAATAACTTGAAAAAACCGTTATTTTTTAATAAATTATTACAAGAATTTTTCTTCCTATGATTATTGTTGAACTTACCAATAGAAATATACCTATACATATTCGATTACGAATATTTAGAAATATTAAAAATATATTTAGTCGTTATTAAAATAAATTTTATATCTAGATCTTGACTTTATTCACTCGGGTTACAATAAAATTTATGGTGAGGAAAAACTTTCGTTAGCTATAAAGCATTTAACAAATTTCGTGTTCCAAACAAAATTTTATTTACTTTATGAAAAAGAGGTGTATAATGCGGATTTGTCCTTTGATGTTTGACTTTAACCAGATATCTGAAAAAGATATCCAACAGTTGTACGCACGACATTTTAACTATCGAATAAATGGTTGATGGTTCGAAGTAAAAGTTGAAACATCAATTCTAGGAAATCAATTATTCCGAGATATGGAATAAAAAATATCTGATTTACATATTACAAAAATATTGGGAAATAGCCACAAGTGATTCAGAAATAATCACAACCGATTCAGGTTTATAGGCTTAGAGGGGAGATCGTTCCAGATTATCTAAACTGTATTTGTAAATGAGAGATGGATAAAAAATCCTTGTTGATGTTTATCAATATAATGTAATAACAATTAAAAACCCTTATTCGAATATTAATTAAAAGGACAATCAACAGATTATGTATAGAAATAACGGTTTTGAAATTTCTGAGATAATTAGAAAAAATAGTTATCACTCCTTGCTATAATGTTATTTAATGTAATTGTTCACTTTGTTAAAATATGAACAAAATAACAAAAATCTACGGAAGAAGTTATGTCTTATAATTTTCAAATCTTATCAGTTTTTTAAAATAAATTTTTTACAAAAATACCTAACCACATTTGAAGTTTTATAAATTGAAATTGTTTAGAATGAATATGGAGTTTTATAGAGTTTTATATAATAGATCAGTGACTATTAGGAAAATTGAGGAAAATATTAAAAGTTAAAAAGCAAGAAATTGTTTTCTAAATTTAACCTTTGAATAATACATATAAAGTAATTATAAGCGTAGTTGTAATTGTTGGAATAGCATTTGGAATTTACACAATTTCTCCTCTGTTTATCAATACTGCAATAGATGAACCATTACCAATACAAAGTATAGATTTTGAAACATTTATGGGATTAAGTGAGGAGGATCGAAGGAAAGTCGGAGAAAATATGACACAAGAAGAAAAAGACAATATAATGGAAACATTTGCAAAAAATAATATTTCTGTTGAAGACGAAATGGTGAGTGCAACTAATAAAAACAATACCTTGACAGGAAATTTAATGGATGCTGGGGATGGTTTCCATATGGCATCAGGACAGGTAAAGATATTGCAAACCTCAGATGGTCCAGTATTAAGATTTGAAAATCTTGATGTAACTAATGGACCTGATCTCTATGTATATCTAGCTACTGATACAAATGCTGAAGATAATGTTAGTTTGGGCCGATTGAAAGGCAATCTAGGAAACCAGAATTATCCTATACCTATTGATACAAATCTTGATAAATATAATACGGTGCTTATTTGGTGTCAGGCATTTTCTACGTTATTTGGCAGTTCTCATCTTTCCTAGTGTTTTTTGTAACTTCATACAAAATTCTATAGTCCAAGAATATAATTGCTTTTTAAATTTTGATAAAAAGCGTAATTTAATCCAGCTATCACCAGAATTAGGAGGAATCCCTGCGCATAAATCATTATAGATAGACTAAATAAAATCATCAAATATCAAATTAGTTACTTTAACTCAGAGCACATCAAAATTTGATTAATTTATTTATATTTTCTAGATGGTGAAAAATTAACTGTTAGCCTATTCGAAAAAATATACACGACAATTTTTCTAACTCAATTAATTCCTATTCAATTCTGAGTACATTCTTATTTCTAAAGGCTTTTCTAATAATGGATTTAACTTTTCTTCCAAATTGTGCATATGTGGTTGTTTAAAGTGCAAATCTATATCATTTTGATCTCGCCAAATTTCATCAATCATAAAACTATCGGGATTGTCCACAGACCTATGAGGAACATATGCTATATTTCCAGGTTCTGCGAGAGTAGGTTCGATCAATGCTTGTAAAATTTTCCACAATTCATCACCCTTTCCCTTTTTTGCCTCAAGAAAAGCAAGCAATCTTATCGAATTTTTAGGTCTATTTTGAAACTTTTCTATGTTTGTAGTCTCCATTACTCTATCAATCAATAGATATAATAAATAAATAACTCCATCTCTAGAATTTTCAAGTTAAAATTGGATATTTAAATTACAAATTTTGGATATTTTAGATATTCCAAACGATTTAATATTTATCGATACATTTTATATTTTATAATCAATAACATGAAGTGCTTTATTTGTGGTGTTGACAATGAGCTATCATTTACATGTAATTTCTGTAAAGAAATCTATTGCTCACTGCATAGACTTCCAATGAATCACGCATGTCCATTCTTGAATAGTTATACTACAAAAAGAAAACAGATGAGTTCTAACCAACAACCTAATTATAATAATTCAATTTTGTTTAAATTATTTTATATCAAATCCTCCAGAGTAGAATTACTCCATTTAGGAATAGCTACTGTACTTGTCATGTTAGTTGGCTTATCTCTTACAAATTATAGATATGTATCTATAGAATTTATTCTAATTTTCATTGGAGCGTTTTTAGTTCATGAACTTGCGCATAAGATATTAGCACAATTATACGGAAGCTGGGCAGAATTTAGGGCTGAAATTTCTGGACTAATGATAACTGCAATCTCTGCTATACCTTTCATTCCTTTCAAGTTCATTGCTCCAGGTGCGGTAGTTATAGGAGATTTAACACGTAGTAAATTCGGAAAAGTTGCATTGATAGGCCCTCTAACTAACCTAGTAATGGGTTTTTCATTTCTTTTCTTATCGTATTTATTCCCTTATCACAATTATTTTGCAGTTGGAGCTAGCTTTAATGCGTGGATATGTATTTTTAATTTACTCCCGTTTGGGGTGCTTGACGGCCTAAAAATATTCAATTGGAACAAAATCGCTTGGATATTTACTATAACTTGTGCGTCTGCGCTATTTATAATTTCATATCTATAAATTATTCGGAAATTTTTTGTGATATTGATTAAATCCTTTTATTTAATAAGATATATCGTTTGTCACAATTTTAATTAAAAATATGCCAAAATTATCTATCACTTTTCCTAAACATTATATTTATGCTATTCTGATCTTGTTACTGAGATTTTTTCCAACTCAATATTTGAAGAGTAATATCTTTATTATTTCGATGCCGTAGTGATAATAGGACATTTTGATAGATTGTATCTTTATTTTAGGTTACAATTACTCTCATACCTATTATATTCCATAAAATAAAAAACCTTGTTAGGTAGAATATTCTTAGTTTTATTCATAAAAATAAACCATTATTTTCACCAGTAGAACTATAAGATTAATCAATAGCATCAAACAATCTAAAAAATGATTTATAAGAGTTGTGTTATACCTCCATTTCATATAACAATAACTAAACTTCAATCAAGTTGATATCTAGTATTCTGAATAAAAAAATATCAAATTTTCTATAAACCTTTCTATTTGTTTTAACAACAGTTAGTAGATATAAATGAAAAAATCTAATTATAACTTTTATTAAAAATCTATTTATTCTATTAATTTTTATTAAGATTTACATTTGCCCGCAAAATTAAAATCTTTAAGTGAATTTGGAAGAAAAAAAATTGGAGAGATAATAGAGGATGCTATAGTTATAAATCCAAATGATAACGTATCTAAAATCGCAAACCTCCTTATAAAAAAAAGGAAATACGAGGGATATTATATAGCAGATGACAAAAATAAAGTCATTGGGGTCAGTTTATTTGATATTCTATCGACACACGATATCTTTTCACAAAAAATATCTAATATAGCAAAAAATGGAATTTGGCTATCAAAAAATAGTACAATATCTGAAGTGAGTCGTATTATGAGTTATAATCGAGCAAGATCACTGCCTGTTTTTGAAGACAAAAAAATAGTGGGACAAATAACTTCTGTAGGTATAGTTAATGCACTTGGAAGACTGGATCTAAATATTCCATGTTCAAGAATCATGACTCCTTCTCCCATGACACTTGAAATTAATGATTCTCTTTCGTCAGCAAAAAATAAAATGATAAGAAATAGAATAGATCATTTGCCAGTTTTAGACAAGCAGCTTTCAGGTATAATCACATCTGCCAATATAATCAAAACTATGTTAGGTTCGGAAAATCATGGAAGCAGATTATTAAGTTTTCCAATAAAGAGTATTGTGGAAAAAAATATGTTTACAATAAATGTCCAAGAGAATGTTACTTCTTGCATAAAATTATTAAATCAAACTAATTCAACTTATATTCTAGTTACACAGGGTGAGGAGCTACAGGGGATTATCACCCACAGAGATATTATGATGTTGTTAGGAGAGAAAATGGAAGAAGATATTCCTGCATACATCATCGGATTACCTGATGAACCATTTATAGCAGAGCTTGCTAAGTCGAAATTCAATTCTATAGTAAAACTTTTGAAAAAAGTTCTACCAGATATTGAAGAGGCTAGATGCCGAATAAAACTAAAAAGTATCAGAGGAAAGACTAAGAGATACGAGATCGATGTAAATATTTTTACAACGCATAAACGATTCAGCTACTCTAACAGCGGGATTGATCTTACTATTATATTCGATCAAATGATAGAAGGAATGAAGAAAAAACTTTCTTCAAAAAAACAGAAACGTCAAAACTTGTCCAAACGATATGCTTCAGAATAAGCTGAGATTTTTTCATTCTATCTAATTTTTAGTTAAAAAAAAGGAAGAACTAATTAATTAAAATTAACTTTAAGATTGCTCTGTACTTTATAATGTTTGACAGGGTACAAAAATGTATTATAGATACACGAATTTGATATAAAATATTTAAAGAAAGGGCAAAGTACTACTGCTGCTGAAGTCGGAGTTCGATACATTTCCAAATATTACGCTTATGACAATTTCCTAAATACAATTAGAAACGAAATCACAAAAACAACATATACAACTTACCTCAAATTATACCTCAATTTCTCCCAACTTTTTAGTTATGACCAACTCCTAGAACTAGACAACAACATTACTTTCAACCTACTCAGAGATTTTATTATCTATAACATAGATACCAAAAAGAATAGCGTTTCTTACGCTGCTATGATGTTAAAACATATTAAATTATTTTAAAGTCAATCAAAAACAATTCTTATTTTGCAAACAATTGCATCGATTCCATGGCAAAGTTACCAAAGCAGTGGATGATCGCCTCTATACAGATGAAGAACTTCATTTGTTGATAGAACATTCCGATATTAGAGTTAGAACGATAATCCTCACCCTCTTGAGTTCAGAGATGAGAGTAGAAGCATTAACAGAACTTAAATTTGGAGATATCTTATATTTAGAAGACATAAAATCTATAAAATATCTATTTATTCATAAGATATTGCTTATCGCTATACAACATTTTGTACCCCGGAATGTGCTAATGCTATCAAATTATATTTAGATTATAGAGAAAAGCAAGGCGAAAACCTAACCGAAAAGCACATTCATAGCAATATAATTTCAAATCAAAAAATCCAGAGATTCTTTTGTAACCAGACAACCAATACAAAAAACACTAGACAGAGAAAGATACAAAGCCTGTGTATTCTCCCAATAACAGGATGCCAGGATAGGCCAAACCAGGAATGCAGTTCCCAGAGCCTATGTCTTTCGCAAGATGTTTAACATTAGGTGCATTGAAGCAGGAATGAACCACCATGTCAAAGAGACCTTAATGCGTCATAAATCATCTCTTGGGTTGGACGTACATTATTACAGGAGAACCGACCAAAAACTACTAACTGAATATCTCAAAGTCATAAATGCATTAACAGTAAACGAAGAGTTCAGACTATCAAAGCAGGTTAAAGAGTTGAATGAAAATAATGAGTACCAGAATTATGTTATAGACAAAAAGATAAAGTCATTGGAAGATTTTGTTCAAAAGATGTTTGATAAGTTTGAAAAAATAGACAATATAGAACGTAAAAAGTTATATCAGAAGATAAAGGAAGCAAATGATAAAGGTGAATGCTACGCAATCTATCACAGTGATAAGAGACCAACTGAAAAAGAAATCTTGGAGAAGGAACTAAAAGATGATGTCGAGAGACATTGGTTTGTTCTGCTAAGAGACAACAAATTATTCAAAATAACAAATACAGTAGTAATCTTGAACGATGGAGAGATTCATCTTATTACAATCCTGAACTTGAGAATGGTGATTATGTTCTAGAACATCTTTGTGCCGGGAATGGATTATTCCCTAGAGAACCTGGATATGATGATCAGTATAAATTTTAATTAATTAAAAATAATCAATATTATTCCATTTTATTCTATAAAAATAAAATATAATAATCGATATAACAATTATTTTCTCTTAGTATTATACTGATAAATTATATTTAAATAGTCAATAAATATCATTGCTATCTCAGATATATTTTAAACCTGTTTTATATGTATAAACATATCAAGAACTATACCTATATTCTTGATTAGTGCAGTATTGGTGTTTGGTACTACCATTTCTATGGGAATTCCGGCTTTATTTGCACAGTCATATGAAGATCCATATGCAAAAGATTATGACAAGAAATTACAAATTATCCAAAATAACAAGTGTAATAATATAATAATAAATGGTATAGATAAACCTGCATCTCATCTACAAGGAAATATGCTTACTGGAATGATAGGAGAAAATAAAGCAATAGGTGCACAGGACCAATGGTCAGGAAACTATTATGATGATGAATTCAATGATATTGATAGAAACATAGTAACTTGTACAAACATAAATAATAATGGCCAAGTAGAACATGCACAACAACAACCAGGTTCCATGACAGTAAAGAAGGAAGTCTTTGGGTGTGAAAGCCAAGCAAATATGGATTGTCAGGACACCGATATTGATTCTCCAGACTGGGTTTCATGCGATAACCCTGATATAAGCAATACACCTTTCTGTTATAATCTACCAAGGAATTTCTTTGACATTGAAGTTTTAGACGAACAGGATAAACAGATACAGAAATTCAAGGGTTCACAACAGGGAACTACAATTCATAACCTAGAACCTGGAATGTATAGTGTTAATGAAATAAGAGAAGATGCTCTTGGTGTATTAAATCCCACAGAGGAACCTCAATTAGCAGATTGTAATGACGGTGGATTCCCTGAGTCAGGACAGACATTCGTTGGTGGAATTTTCTATCAGATTATATGCATTACATATGAAGATGAACAAGGAGCTGATTGTTCTACTACAAACATAGCAGCAGGTGAAGATAAGACATGCATAGTTAAGAATTACATCAGATTTGCATCCGAATTATAGATGACTAGACAAAAAATAATCAATACAAATACAATTATAAGTAAAACTACCAAAAGATAAGGTAGATCCAACATCTCTATTTTTTAATTGTCTAGCAACAAAATAGAAAATATAACTCAATTAATTAAATCTGTAATACTCATAAAACTGGCATAACCTCAAAAGCGAGACCAATAAAAATCTTCAAACATGAACTAGTGACTGTTACATTAATAGATTCAAATGAACCCCATAACCCATTCCATTACGCAGATCTAAACTTCAGAATTCCAGGTTCAAGTCTATCAGAACCAAAGATTCCATCCTTAGAAGGCCATACCGCCGCCGGTGGTGTTGGTAGTGGTGGTGGGTGGTGGCGCGTCTGGCAACCTGACCGGAATTTTCGAAGGAAATGAAGTATTAGCCAGTGCTCTCATACCCTTCATGCTAAAGGAATACAGTTCAATAGTTAGTTGTTGTACTTGCATACATAGGTAACAGATTCACTTACCAACATGGGTAACACTTCCTTTTATCTGCTTGATTA
>Ga0315534_1000323_pt1 | contig 32399 bp, 31 predicted proteins | sample SalMarSW160240MG_FD_203094 | JGI IMG/M metagenome (GOLD analysis project Ga0315534, IMG submission 203094) | Salt marsh sediment microbial communities from the Plum Island Ecosystem LTER, Massachusetts, United States - Salt Marsh Sediment SW1602-40 ...
CACGACGTGCGGTTCGAAAATCCTGGAGGGCTTCCGACCACCCTACACAGCCACCAGCGTGCAGCGTTTGCTCGATGACGGTGTCGTCGTACTGGGAAAAACCAACACCGATGAATTTGCCATGGGCTCTTCAACCGAGAATTCCGCCTACGGGCCCACGCACAATCCCTGGGATCTCGAGCGAGTCCCCGGCGGCTCGTCCGGCGGTTCCGCAGCTGCCGTTGCCGCGCGCATGTGTTACGCAGCGCTGGGCAGCGACACCGGCGGCTCCATCCGCCAGCCGGCTTCGTTCTGCGGGGTCACCGGGCTGAAAACGTCGTACGGGCGCGTCTCGCGCTACGGTTTGATCGCCTACGGATCGTCCCTCGATACGGTAGGCGGTCTGGCGCGCTCCGCCGCTGATTTCTTGCCTATCTTCAGCGCGATTGCGGGGCACGATCCCCTCGATTCGACCTGCATGCCCGTCGAGGTGCCTGAGATTAACCTCGAGGCTGCGAACCTCAAAGGATTACGCATCGGCGTACCCAAAGAATATTTCATCGAGGGCATTCAGCCCGAAGTGGAAGAGAAGGTGCGCACCGCCGTAGATGTGTTTAAAGAACTTGGCGTCACGATACAGGAAATCAGTCTGCCGCACACCGATCTCGCCTTGCCCGTGTATTACCTGATCGCGCCGGCCGAAGCATCGGCGAACCTGGCCCGCTACGATGCCGTACGTTTTGGTCCGCGTCTCGAATCCGACGATCTCCTGGAGCAATACCTCGCCACGCGCGGCGCGCTGTTTGGTTCCGAGGTCAAGCGGCGCATCATGCTCGGAACCTACGCCCTCTCAGCCGGCTACTACGACGCTTATTACGGACAGGCGCAAAAAGTTCGTACGCTGATCAAGGACGATTTCGATGCCGCCTTCCAATCGGTCGATATGATCGCCTGTCCCGTGGCGCCGACGACTGCCTTCCGCATCGGCGAACACGGCGACGATCCGCTCTCCATGTATCTTGAGGATGTCTTTACTTTACCGGCAAACCTGGCCGGCGTGCCGGGGATCGCTTTCAACGTCGGATTCGATTCCCAGGGAATGCCTGTCGGGATGCAGTTGAAGGCTCCCCATTTGAGTGAACCTTTGCTTTTCCAGGCCGCCCACGCTTACCAACAGGCGACTTCCTGGCACAAGGAGAAACCGCCGTTATGAAAATCGTAATCCCCATGGCCGGATACGGCACGCGCTTGCGCCCCCACACCTGGTCGAAACCCAAGCCGCTCGTCTCCGTCGCCGGAAAACCCGTGTTGGGTCACGTGCTCGACATGTTCAAAGATCTCGAACGAATCGATGAGGTGGTTTTCATCGTCGGCTACCTGGGCGAACAAGTTCGCCAATTTGTATCGGAATGCTACCCCCACCTCAAGGCTCGTTTCGTGCTTCAAGAGGAATTGTTGGGCCAATCGCATGCTATCTGGTTGGCCAAAGAAGACCTCGAGGGGCCGGTGCTGATTGCCTTCGTGGACACCCTCATCGAGACCGACATCGTCAACGCATTGAAAGAAGACGGGGAGGCCATCGCCTGGGTGAAGGAGGTTCGGGATCCCAAACGTTTCGGCGTCACCAAGCTCGACGCGGAAGGGCATGTGACCAAGTTGATTGAGAAACCGACGGACATAACCATCAATCTGGCCTTGGTCGGCTTCTATTATTTCCAACGCGCCGAAGACCTGATCGCGGCCATCGAACAGCAAATGGGGGAAGGTGAAAAACTTAAAGGCGAATACTATCTCGTCGATGCAGTCAACATCATGCTGGAAAACGGTCTCAAGATGCGTGTAGAGCCCGTCGATGTCTGGCAGGATTGCGGTAAACCAGAGGCGCTCTTGGCGACCAATCGTTTTCTCCTCGAACACGGAAGGGACAACTCGAAAGAAGCCTCCAAACGTGCGGGAATTTTGATCGTACCGCCCGTTTTCATCGACCCTTCCGCCGAAGTGCGGCAATCGGTCATCGGACCCAATGTGACCATCGGGCCAGACTGTGTGATTCAACGTTCCCTGCTGCGCGATTCCATTGTCGATGTCGGCTCCCATATTTGCGACAGCATGCTGTCCGAATCGTTGATCGGTCGTGAAGCCAAAGTCATCGGCCGCGATCGTTCACTGAACGTGGGCGATTCGTCTGAAGTTGGTTTCGCCTGATGTCCACGCACACAGCGCTTGAATCTCAGCAGATAGCATCTGCAGCGGATCATGTTGAGTGTCATTCTGGATATACCTATGCGGATCGCCCGACCGTTTTGATTTATCGAGGGCAAAAACGGCAGATTATCGAAATCCTGGCTCGTTGGCATATTCCCGGCGGCCGCTGTTTTCGCGTCTGCCTTGACGATGATGCCATTTTCGAATTGTGCTACGCAGAAATGAGCGACGAATGGCAAATCGTCCCGTCTTAAATCAAACGAATACATCTCGTGCTGTTCGTGAAGTTCTAGATTTGGGTTGCGGTATCCACTCGCTGTACCCCTGATACTTTTTCTAGAATCTGTTATCCTATGCGCTACTTCACAATTCCTCGATTCCTGGGGAGGCGCATACAGGAGTATTTCATGCGTGATTTTATCGCTCGTCGTGTCAACGATGTCCCCCCATCCGGCATCCGCCGCTTCTTCGACATCGCCGCCACGATGGATGATGTAATATCCTTGGGAATCGGCGAGCCGGATTTCGTGACGCCCGAACCCATCCTCGAGGCCGGCGTAAAATCGCTCAGGGATGGAGAAACCGGATACACCTCCAACGCGGGCATATTCGAGCTGCGAGAGGCGGTTGCCGCCTATCTCGACCGCATGTACGGCGTCTCCTACGACCCAGAAACCGAAGTGCTGATTACCGTCGGCGTATCGGAGGCGCTCCATCTGGCGCTGTCTGCCGTCGTCAATCCGGGCGATGAGGTCATCCTGCACACACCAACTTTCGTTTCCTATCAACCGGAGGTGATCTTCGCCGGCGGTGTCCCTGTGGCCATCCAGACCAAAATGAAAGATTCCTTCCAACTTATGGCCGACGACATGGAGTCGAGAATTACGCCCAAGACCAAAGCCCTGCTCCTCGGTTTCCCGAACAATCCAACCGGCGCAGTGATGACGCGCGAGAACATGATCGCCCTGGCCGATCTCGCTAAGGAACATGATCTTGTGGTGCTCTCCGATGAGATCTACGATCAACTGATCTACGGCGGTCACAAGCATGTCTGCTTCGCCTCTTTGCCGGGAATGCGGGAGCGAACGATTACGCTCGGCGGGTTCTCGAAAAGCTACGCAATGACCGGTTGGCGCATTGGTTACGCAGCAGCCCCGGCGCCAATCCTGGCTGCGCTATCCAAGATTCACCAGTACACCATCATGTCTGCACCGACTCCCTCCCAAGCCGCCGCCTTGCAGGCGCTTCGAAACGGCGAGGAGCACGTGCATGCCATGGTCGCGGAATACGATCGCCGGCGGCGTTTGATCGTATCGGGGTTGAACGAGCTCGGCTTACCTACCTTTGAGCCCCTGGGCGCGTTTTATGCTTTTCCGTGCATCGACGCTTCAGGCATGAACGATGAAATTTTCGCTGAAAGCTTGTTGAAGGAAGAGTCCGTCGCTGTCGTTCCTGGCAATGCCTTCAGCGCCGAAGGAAATTTCGTACGCTGCTGCTATGCCACTTCGTACGACAAACTCGAAGAAGCGCTGGAACGCATTCATCGCTTCATGCAGCGTCATGGCTGAGAGACCTTGGCGATGGACAAATCCTGTATGTGGTTTAAGTTGATGAAATTTTAATCCCTGTGTTTTAATAACGGCACAGCGAACGATTGGAAGCCTTTCATGCCAGAGTACGAACCGATTATCGGCCTGGAGATACACGCCGAACTACTAACCCAGTCGAAGATGTTCTGCGGCTGCGAAGTCGTGGACCCCACGACCTCCGAGCCCAACACGGCGGTTTGCGAAATCTGCACCGGTATGCCCGGCACGTTGCCGGCGATCAATCAGCGCGCCGTCGAGTTCGCCATCCGCGTGGGCCTGGCGCTGCATTGCGAAATTGAAGAAACCAGCGTCTTCGCCCGCAAGAACTACTTCTATCCCGATCTGCCCAAGGGATACCAGATATCCATGTACGAGCTGCCCCTGGCGCTCAACGGGTGGCTGGACATCCGCATGGATGCCGGTGAGAAACGCATCCGCATCCGCCGCGTCCACCTCGAGGAGGACACGGGAAAATTGACACACCGCGAGGGATACTCGCTGGTGGATTACAACCGCTCTGGTGTTCCCCTACTCGAGATCGTCAGCGAACCCGATATGCGCTCTTTGCAGGAGGTTTCATCCTTTTCCCACGCCATCCGCAGCTTCCTTCGTTATCTCGAAGTTAACAGCGGCGATATGGAAAAGGGCGTCATGCGCTTCGAGGCGAACGTCTCCGTCCGCCCGGTTGGATCCGACCGATTGGGTACGCGTACGGAGATCAAAAACCTCAACTCCTTTCGTGCGATGGTCCATGCGATCGGTTTCGAAGTCGAACGTCAATCCAACATCCTCTCCACAAACGGTGAAGTGGTCCAGGAAACCCTGGGATGGGATAAAGTCAACGGCGTTACCGTCTCTCAGCGCGGTAAAGAGGAGGCGCACGACTATCGTTACTTCCCCGAGCCCGATCTACCCCCGCTGCACGTCGATCCAGCGTGGATCGAGCAGATCCGCTCACAGCTTCCGGAACTTCCCGATGTTAAGGCGGCTCGTATCGTAAAAGAGTATGGGCTCAGCGCCTATGCTGCCGACGTTCTCGTCGTCGAGCGTGCCGTGGCTGACTTCTTCGAAGAATCCGTTTCCGCCGCAACGGACGTGCCCGCTGAAAAAATCGCCAATTGGATCACCAGCGATCTATTTGGACTGTTGAACGAAGCAGGAATCGAAATTGCGGAAAGCAAAGTGTCCCCTCAAACGATTTCGGACCTGGTTTCCATGCTGGAGTCGGGGGAAATCAACGCTACAAGTGCGAAGGTTGTACTTGCCGAAGCGTTCCAAAGTGGAGAATCGCCTTCTGCTATCGTTGCAGCCAAAGGATTGGCTCAGCTCAATGATACAGATGCAATCGAGACGCTCGTACAACAAGTGCTGCGGGAAAACCCGGAACAAGTTGCGATGTATCTGGGGGGTAAAGTCAATCTGTCTCAATGGTTTTTCGGGCAAGTCATGCAAGGAGCGCGCGGGCGCGCTAATCCTTCCATCGTACGCTCTTCCCTCGACGCTGCGCTGCAGCAACTACAGGAAACTCATCACGCTGATTCGTAAATCAGCTTGAACGTTTTAAATGCACGATCAACTTGGACAGCATATTTGATTTTCCAATGTCTCGTTTCCTCCAAATCTTGACAACCTCGGTTTTTCCTGTATCATACGCCCGACACAATGGAGTGTTTTAGCTGAGTAGACCCGAACTGTTAATCTCGGCTAACCCGTGGGATGGTATTGATCTAGGCAATGACGCCCAACGGCAGGTTTCTTCGCCGTGGGGCTTTTTTTTTCCACTGATTGTCATGATGTACACTCAACGTATTGCGGAATTATCATAGAATAAGGAGATATTTATGTCACCAACGAACGATAAACACAATCCTTTCAAGATCGCACAGCAGCAGCTTGACGAAGCCGCTTCCGTCCTCAAACTGGATCCCGCCGTGCATGAATTACTGCGTTGGCCGTTGCGTGAACTGCACGTAACGCTACCCGTAAAAATGGACGACGGGACGACCAAAATCTTTCATGGTTTCCGTGTGCAGTACAACGACGCTCGCGGGCCGACGAAAGGAGGCATCCGTTTCCATCCCGACGAAACCGTCGATACCGTTCGTGCGCTGGCCGCCTGGATGACCTGGAAATGCGCCGTTGTCGATATTCCCCTCGGGGGCGGCAAAGGCGGTATCATTTGCAATCCCAAAGAATTATCGATGGGAGAGCTCGAGCGCCTCAGCCGCGCCTACATTCGCCAGGTAGGACGCATCATCGGGCTGGAAAAAGACGTGCCCGCTCCGGACGTCTACACCACGCCGCAGATTATGGCCTGGATGGCAGACGAGTACGCCTTCCTCAAGGGCTACAACGAATTCGGGGTCATCACGGGCAAACCGCTTGCCATGGGAGGCTCCGCCGGACGTGGTGACGCCACTGCTCGCGGTGGCATTTATTGTCTCCGGGAGGCCGGCAAGGTGTTAGGGATCGACATGAAAGATGCCCCAGCCGCCATCCAGGGCTACGGAAATGCCGGTTCCTTTGCCCACAAACTCGGCGCCGAAATCCTGGGTCTCAAAGTCGTCGCCGTATCCGATTCGCGTGGCGGCATACTCAGCGAAGACGGTCTGGACTATAAAAAAGTTCTCTCTCACAAGCAAAGGACCGGCTCGGTTATCGGATTCCCGGGCACAAAGGAAATCAGCAACGAAGATCTTTTAGAACTCGATGTGACCATCCTTTTCCCCTCCGCACTGGAGAATGTCATCTCGGATGAGAATGCAGCCAACATCAAGGCGAAAGTCTCCGTCGAACTGGCCAACGGTCCTACTACTCCCGAAGCCGACAAAATCCTGTACAAGAACGACGTCTACGTCATCCCCGATTTTCTGGCCAACGCCGGCGGCGTGACGGTCTCGTATTTCGAGATGGTGCAGAACGCCTATGATTACTACTGGGAAGAAGGCCTGGTCCACGAACGCCTGGATGCCAAAATGACATCCGCCTTCCACGCCGTCCACAAAGCTGCCGAAGAACACAAGGTTCACAATCGCCTGGCGGCTTATCTGGTTGCGGTAGAACGCGTCGCCGAAGTGGTTAAACTACGAGGCTGGGCATAGTCACGAATAAAGTAATAACTATTCAAGAGATGGAGATGAACCAGACTCCATCTCTTGCTTATTTCTCATAAGATGTCTATCCCCAAACTCGAGTGGGTGGATAGACATGAGTTACCCACAATCTATTTAATGTTAATTGTTAATCGTAGTAGTAGTAGGCGCTGGGGATTTGTGGACAGACGCTCGCGGAGCAACAGAAAACCCTAGGAATAGGGGGTTGGAGCATCACACACCCATATATATGTGAATTTTCGTATAACTTCACCCACAAGGAGGTTGTGGAAAAAAGGGGGACGACGATCGGAAAAGTGTGTTGACGAGCGGGAAAATGGATATATGGGGGTAGGGGATTATAAACCCCCATATCTAAGGGTTTGCGGACAAACTCGAGACTACGTTTTCCCCAAGATAGGCCGGTTTTCCACAGATTTTGACGAGTTATCCACAGGGTAATCGTTGTAAGATGCAATTTAAAGCGAATGCGCACCCTTTGCTTCTTTGAGGGATCAGGACCTTTCGTCTAAAGGAGAGGGAGACGAAAGTCGAGCCCTGTTCCATCTGGTAAGCGGGTGCGCTTTCCTAAGGAAAACCCCCGATTTGATTGTAATGGTTCTGTCACCAACTCGTGTCGTTTACGTCCAGCAACCTGCTTGACACGAGCGTTGGATCAGATGGTCGATGCTATGGGCAGAGCGGTGTTTTCCAGACCTGCTCGTGGCTGACGTCCTTGCACTCCGAACCGTGACCGTAGCGTTCCCAAGAAACGTGATTGCCTTCGATTTCGACGTAGTAGCAGCCGTCGTCGGTGAGACCGGTCTCGAAAACGTGGTAATCCTTGCCGGCCTTGATCACGAAAGCATCGATGTCATCGGAAGCGGTGTAGCTTCCAACGTTGAGACCGGGAAGGTGGTCGCATAGTTCGTGTTGGTCACATTGCGATCCGCCTTCTTCCTCCTGCAGTACGACGCATTCGTCTTCCTCGGGTACCGGCGGCTCTTCCTCTTCCACGACGGGATTATTGAGCCACTGTTCGCATTGCCCGGCCGAAGGGTCCAATGCGTAGAGCATCTCGCAGAAGATGTAGTTGGCATGTGTGCTCAGCGGGATGAGAACCATGAAGCTGATCAGGAGTACAGGCGGGAATAGTACCGTGTACTCGGCGAGGGCTTGGCCTCTTTCACTTTTCTTGAGCATTTTTCGGAGGTTCATTTCCTTTTCTCCTTTCGATTTTCCTGGCCTGCTTGAGAAAATCACAGGCCCCATGCTTGTCTTTTTTTACCTGGACAGCCATGGGACCGAGAAAAAGAAATCGGTGTGCCTTACTCTCTTCGGCAGCTGGCTGTCCTGGCTTCTTTCGAAGCGGTAGACCCTGTAGCTTTGCGCCACCGCCTTTCGACGGTTTTGCCTTTATCGGAGATTGCACACCGGGAACTGATTTGTTGCTTACTTCCTGCCTGACAAAATAATAGCACAACTCTATTTGCCGGCGCCTTACATCAACCTTACAAGGGAGATCAGGACTCGAGTCCTATTCGGTATACGACGATTTTCCGGCCGCGTCACTCGATGCGCCGGGATGTGTTTTAATAGATGTGAGCAGGAACCAAGAGGGATTTGTGGCGAACGGACATTTGCTGCGGGTCGAGGATCTTTCATTTCGCTACCGGGATCGAGCCGGGACGGCGATCCGATCCGTGAATCTCCAAATCGAACCGGGAAAGCTTTTTCTACTTGCCGGGCCAAGCGGTTGTGGGAAGACGACGCTCGTGCGCTGTATCAATGGGTTGATCCCCAGGTCGTACAAGGGTGAAATCTCGGGCGAGATTCTGATCGCTGGGAAGCGTACGATGGAGATGTCGCTCGCCATGATCTCGCAGCACATCGGCACGGTGCTGCAAGACCCGGAGCGGCAGATCCTGGGGACGAAGGTCATCAACGAAGTCGCCTTCGGTTTGGAGAACCAGGGACTGGAACGCGCGGAGATTCACCGGCGTGTGGATGCTGCGCTGGAACATCTTGCCATCGCGCATCTGCGTCACCGCGAGACGTACAACCTTTCCGGCGGTGAGAAACAAAAAGTCGCCCTGGCGGGTGTGTTGGCCATGGAGCCGAGTTTGTTGATCCTGGATGAACCCCTTGCCAGCCTCGATCCGGCCAGCGCACTCGAAACCCTGACGCTGCTGCGTTCGTTGGTCGACGAGGGCATGGCGGTAGTTATCGTCGAACATCGCGTCGAGGACGTGTTGAAGATCAGCCCCGACCACACACTCTTTATGGCTGGTGGGGAAGTTGTATTTGAGGGATCGCCGCAGCAGCTCATGAAAAGTGTGGATTACCGCGAAGTCAAACTTCCGGCGTCAGTGGTCATCCAGCGCGCCGCGGCAGACCCGCCTCGAATGATCCCCAAGCCTCATTTGGCCGGTGAAAAACCGGGCAGCGATCCGTTGGTGAGATTCGAGAACGTAGCCTTTTATTATGAAGCGAAAAAAGAAGTTCTCGTCGACGTAAATCTCGACATTCGTCGCGGGGACATCATCGCCGTACTGGGTCCCAATGGCGCCGGGAAGACGACGCTCGTCAAGCATGCCATTGGACTTCTTCAGCCGAAGCGAGGCAGCGTGTTTGTTGAGGGGAAAGACACACGCGAAACGAGTGTGGCGCAGGTTGCAAGTACGTTGGGATACGTATTCCAGAGCCCGAGTCACATGCTCTTCGCCCCGAGTGTACGCGCAGAGCTGCAGTTCGGGCCCGACAACCTGGGCCACAAGAGTGAGCAAATCGAGGAGGAGGTGCAGCAGGCGATAGAAATCATGAACCTTTCCGGCATGGAGGACGACCCGCCGCTGGCATTGTCTTTCGGGCAGCAGAAGCGCGTGAGCATTGCGGCTGTGCTGGCCATGCGTTCGAAAATCCTGGTGATGGACGAACCGACGGCCGGCCAGGACTATCGCAACTACATGGACTTCATGGATGCCATCCTGCAAATATCAAGCTTCGAAGCGATCTTGTTCATCACGCACGACATCGATTTGGCGGTGATTTATGCTAACCGCGTACTTCTACTAAGTGATGGCAAGGTCGAAAATGACGGAAAGCCAGAGGACGTCTTGGCCGATTACGAACGGCTCCGAGCTTGTCGACTCGTTCCCACCTCACTGCTCAATGCAAACATGGACTTGCTCGAACAGACGCAGCGATTTATGCGCGCCGAAGCGCTGGCGCACGTTTCGTCCTGATAACGTAGGGTTCTGCCGGAACCCAAATCGATATCGGCATGATCATAGTATAGAGAGTGGAGGAGATTATGAACGGCACAAAACCCCTGTCATTCATCATAGCGATTGTATGCGTCTTTGTGGTTATGCTTTTGGTGGCCTTGTTGGGCCCGGCCCTTTTTAACAATCCAGAGCTCAAGCTTGACGAGACCGGTGTGCTGCGCTTCGTGTACGTGGGCGTCGGCCTGCTGATCGTCTTTCTGGTGTACTGGTTTACCCGCACGAGCGATGCCTGGAAAGTCGGCACGCGCGAAGTGGTTTACATGGCCATTGGCGCCGCGCTCTACGCCGTGTTTTCTTACCTGTTTAACGGCACCGTCTTTGCTGTGCCATCGGTGAGTCAGGTGGCACTGCGGCCGGCGATCGCCATTCCCATGTTCTTCGGCTACGCTTTCGGGCCGGTGGTGGGCTTGTTTACCGGTGCGGTGGGCAACATGTTCGGCGATGCGCTCACCGGCTTCGGTCTCTCGCCGCAGTGGAGCGTCGGCAACGGTTTGGTGGGCATGATCTCGGGCATGATCGCCCTCTACGCCGACCGCAAGCGCGTCATGGACATCGTGATGTACATCAGCGCTGCCCTGGCCGCTGTAGCCACTTTGCTGTGGATTTTGTACCCCGATTTGTCCAACATGATGTTCTTCGATCCGGATGTGGGCATCTTCGGCGACGCTGCAATTTCCACGTTTGCTGCTTTGTCGGCGGTGATCGGCTTCGTGCTGGTGGTCGTCGTGAGGCTGCTCTTTAGAGAAGATCTCGACATGGCCGCGGCGGTGACCTGGGCGATGCTGGGCAACTTCGTGGGCGTCGGCTTCGCCGCCCTCTCGGATATCCACATCAACGGCTTTTCACCGTCGGTGGCCATCGTGGGTGAGTTCTTGCCCGCCGCCGGACCAAACATGATCTTCGCCGTGATCCTGGTACCGATCTTGGTTGCAGCATATCGAGCATTTCAGCGCCAGACCGGCCGCTGATCTAAGCGAAGATCTCTGAGCATCGAAGGGCACTGCACTCGGGGCGGAGTGCCCTTCGATCCAGCATTCGTTTGCAAGTGTGTAGTTTAGGAATTCATTACCGAGGAACAACATGCTGGTAACGTGGCGCTATCGAGAACGCAAGTCCATCATCCAGGCCTTCGATCCCAGCGCGTGGATCGTGTTTTACGCCTGTTTCATCATTGCCACCATGTTCTTCTGGGATCTGCGCGTCCTTGCTGGGTTTATGGCCATAGCGCTGTTGGTCGTACTGACCTCGGGGCTAACGTGGCGGGAAAGCCGGCGGGCTTGGCTGTTCATCGGCGCTTTCATCATCTTCTTCTCCCTGCTCACGTTTCTGACCGGACGCGGTGGGGTGGAAGTCTATGATGTGGAACACACGATTACCACGCTGAGCGCGAAGTTTACCATCTTCGGTTGGCGTCCCACGCTCACGATCACCGTCGAGCGGCTGCTCTTCGCCGCCAGCCAGTTGGCGCGCGTTTTCAGCCTGGCGAGCATGACGATCCTGATTCCCTATTCGCTCAACCCGGCGCACTACGGAATCACCTTCCGCCGCCTGGGGATACCGGACAAAATTGCCTACGCTATGGATCTGACCATGCGCTTCATTCCCACTTTCGGCCGGGATTTCCAATTGACCATGGATGCGCAGAAGGCGAGAGGCTACGAGATCGAGAAACTAAAAGGGGGTTTATTTGCGCAGGTGCGAAAACTGGCGCCGTTGATTGTTCCGGTGACCATCCATGCCATCGCGGGCAGCGAAGACATCATCGACGCCATGGATCTGCGCGGCTTCGGCGTCGGCCCGCGTACTTGGCTGGTGGAGCTCAAATATCGTAAACGGGACTACGCGTTAATGGCCTTCGGGATTTTGATCATCTTGGTGTCGATCTTAGCTTCCCTGTGGGGTTTCGGTCAGTTCTGGGTTCCGGAAGCTTTGATCCAGGCCTGGACTTAATCCTCGCTTTCCAACAACAACCCAGGTAAGTCCGCAGTCGAATCCAAGATGAGATCTGCGCCGGCGCGCAGTAGTTCATCGCGCTCCCCAAACCCGCAAAGCACACCAATGCTCTGTGCCCCTGCGGCGCGACCGGCCCGAATATCAACAGGCGTGTCGCCCACCATGAGGCACTCTTGCGGGACAACACCGAGTTGTGCGGCAGCCCACAGCAGGGGCGCCGGATGAGGCTTGGAGCGCTTGCAGGTGCCCGCTGTGGCGACGGATTGAAAGATCGCCTGGATATGAAGTGTGCGCAGCAATGAATCGGTGCTGTGCTTCTCCCGTGCGGTGATCAGGGCGAGGGGATATTGCGCAGCCAAACGGGTCAAGGCCTCGGCGACCCCGGGGATTAGCCGCGCATCACTAATCTTCGTTTCCCCGCGCAGGTGATGCAGTCCGTTCGAGAGAGGGCGGATCCACTCATCCAGTGAATACCTGTCGAGGAAATTGAGGCAGGCGTTGAGGGGAGATTCTGCCGCCATGACCAGGCGGCGGGCAATTTTATGTGCGTTGTTCTTCTTATCTATCGAAAAGAAAGGCCGCAGTAAGGCAGAAAATCGTTGAACGAAGGTGTCGTCGGTATCGGCGATGGTTCCGTCGAGATCGAAGAGAATGGCGCGCACGCGCGCAGGGTCGAGCACTTGGAGTTTATTCTTGATCTACGGGCAGGGCAATCGCTTCGCGCAGCGCGTCCGCCGCGGCGCTGTCCGGGGCAAGAATCCACAGGGTCTGATTGGAATTGCGCTCGAAGTAAACGTAACGATCAATCGTCTCCCAGGTTGATGTATACGTTGAAGCGCTCGATCGCTCGCCGAAGCGGGCTTGCGCATAAGTATTGAAAGCAGCGCTGAACTCATGCACATCCTTGATCGTGTCCCACTGCATGACGAGAAAGAGAACATCTTCTCCGCTGGAGTCATTGTGATAGACGCGGTAAGCATCCCCGCCCCACCCCGCTGCGGCCGAGGCCGCCTCGGCTTTGGGAATGTATTCGTTGAGCACCAGTTGTGTGTACCACTCGCCGAGTGTGTCTGCGTCGATCTCGCGCCAGCCGCTGCCCAGGGCATCGAGGGCGTCAGGAAGGACGAGTTTCACCGGGTCGTCGCCTGGATATCGCTCGGGATGCAGGATTTGTTCACTGGAGCTGGGAGGTTCCTGGTAAAGAGCATCGACGGCCGCCCAGCCGCCATCGCGGAAAAAGGTTTCAACGAAGTTCTTGCCGGCCTGGTAGGGGAATAGAAAATCTAGGCGCAAGAAACGGGGCGCGGAGTCGTAAACCGGAGTGTCGAGGTTGTTGATATATTCCATCGCTTCCATAAGGTCCTCTTGCGTGGCGTACATCCCCATCCATTGCTCTTCGAGCAGTGTGGCATCGCCTTCGATCAGGGCTTGCAGGCCGGCGCAGCGCTCGCTGTCGAGATCGCAGAGATCGTCATCGTAACCGAGTCCCTCCTCCAGATCGTAGGTTTGGTCCTGGAGAGCGTGGGTGAATTCGTGGGAATAGGTAATGCGTTCAATGGCACCAAAGCCGGAACCGCAAATAACCGCCATCTCCTCCGTGGTGTCGTCGTAGAAGCCGGCGATCTGTTCCGTGAGGAGGTTGACGTAGAAATTCCACAGATCGAAATCCCCAGGCAATAGACCGAAGAGGGACAGAACGAGCACATCGTCGTGCGCCTCTTCATCGCTGTATTCGGCCAGGAAATCTTCGCTCACGCGTTGGCGCAATTGACTCTGCGTGAGCAGGGTGCGCGCTACGGGAGCCGTTGCTTGCAGCCCACGCAGGATCATCACTTGCTGCTCGATGCTGTCCATTTCGGCGCGGGTATCAGCGTCCATCGGCGGACAGGATTCAACTGTCGCTCCTTCGCTCTGTTCCTGCTCCTCAGTGGGGGTGGGTTCTCGGGTTGGCGTGGCAGTAGGGCGATCTTCAAACGTTGTGCACCCACCGGCGAGCACGAGGGCGATCATCAAGCAAAGCAGTGCGAGCTTGCGTTTCGTGTACATGCAAATCTCCCTTAACATAGACATGATTCTATCATTGCTTTTCCGTGTCCAGGAAGCACTTCCTCGCCGCAAACGTGCGCCGTGCTGCACCTTCCCTATTTGCCTACTTGTCCGATAATATGGACGGAGATTTCCGCGGTGCAAGCGAACGTCGATAGAAAAGGACATGGAATGAAGCAAAACGACGGATCAGGAAGCGGCGCATCAAATCAGCATCAAAAAACCGCCGGAACCTTCGTTCCGATCTTCGTTTTGGTATTCCTGGTTCTGTCACAAATTTGCTGCTCGAAAGCGGCGCCAACGACCTCGGTGGCACCACCACTTGCGCCGCTGCCGACACGGACGACAGAGCCGGAAATCCCGCAAAAAGACTTGGCGGTTGAGTCGTTCGATGGGAGCGTGGAGGGCTGGCAAGGCTGGGCGGAGGGGGAAGCGCTTTCGGAAGTGGCCTGGGATGAAGCGGGGCGGCTGCTGTGGTCGGTCCAACCGCAGCCACAGAAATCGACTGCGTTGGCCAGGAACTGGCCGTCCCTGGTTGATGCGGATGGGCTGACGATTCGGCTCGATTCGCTCGATCGAGCCGCTTTTATCATCCTCGGAGTTCAAGAGGCGGACGAGTCAACCTACGGTCTGGTTCTGCCCCTCAGCGTGCAGCAACCCGTCGAGCACAGCATCCCTTTCGAGGGGTTGAGTCTGTTGGACGGCAGCGAGGACGAGAACGGAAGATTGGATGTCGATCAACTGCAGACGCTGGTATTGATCGACATCAGCGGTTTCATCGCTGCACCGATGCCGAACACAATTGCCATCGATGAAATTCGCCTCTGGGAAGGGGCAGCTCCGCCGTTCGATCTGAGTTGTGCCGCGTCCGTCAACGACGGCGGCGAGGATCTCTTCCGCACCGGAGTGGATGCCAACTATGTGCCGCAGGGTGAATCCGCGGGACGGGGTTATTTTACCGGCGACCGGCGCGTCGATCCGCTGGAACTTTTCGCCGCCAATGGTGTGGATGCTTTCCGTGTGCGCTTGTGGGTGGGAGATGAGGGGGAATCGGGTCTGGAGTATGCCACCGCTCTGGCCCAACGCGCTCAAAAAGCGGGTCTGCGTCCCTACCTTGTGCTCTTTCTCTCCGACGATTGGGCCGATGTCAACAAGCAGCCCGCGCCGCAAACTTGGTCCGGCCGCACCTTCGAGGAGCGGGCACAATTGATTCAGGACTATTCACGTGAGACGGTGAACCACTTCGTGCAGGCAGGAGTCGACCTCGATTTTTATGAGATCGGTAACGAGATCGATTACGGCATCAGCGGTGTATTTGCAGACATGACCCAAGCGCGTGATCCGGTCTCTCTACGGGAGGCGATTTGGCCCGATGAGGCCTACTTGATCCGAGCCGCAATGGCCGGCGTGCGGGAAGCGGACGACGATGCGCAGTTCATGCTGCACATTGCCACCTCTTGGGACCCGGATTTTACGGCAGCTTTTTATCGGTCAATGCTCGACCTGGACGTTGACTATGATTACATTGGGTTGTCACTTTATCCATCCGCTTTCGGCCTGGCGGCGTACGAACGATTTTGTGAGACCTTGGATCGATTGAATGAGGAACTGGGTAAACCGGTTATCTTGGCCGAGACAGCCTACCCGGCAGTGCCACCCACAGGCGGGCCTTTTGGGGATTGGCGAAGAGCTTTGCCCGGCTACCCGTTAACGCCTGAGGGGCAGGCATATTGGCTTGCCGATTTCTTGACTGGCATGCGCAGGAGAAATGACGTCGTAGGCGCATATGTGTTCGGCCCGGAATTCTGGTTCAGCGGTGAGGTGTGGAGTCCCTTTGCTCTCTTTGATGGGGAAGGAAAGGCCCGTCCAGCGCTGGCTTCATTCGGAGCGGATGGTTAGAGGGGAGTTATTCATTTGAAGCGGTCATCGGCGACGTTGACATTTTTCGGTGCATTTTCGAGCCACCCCAAGCGCAATTCCTCGCGACGGTCAAATTCTCCCACGTAAGGTTTGATGTCCAGAAGTGGTGTTTGGTCGAGTATATCCAGGCCGTCAACGGCAAGGATGTTGTCGTCGATCCCAAGGAGTGTGACAACCGAAAGGCCAATGGGATTCGGCCGGCTCGGAGCACGTGTGGCGAAGAGACCTCGAGGCTGTGTGTCGAGAAATGGCGTAACCATGAGACGAGGCGGCGGTGCTTTGTGCAGGTGATAGACAAGGATAATGTGTGAAAAACCGTCTAGATCGCTTAGACCGGCAGCATATTCGCTGAATAGCTCAACCGTTCCTCTCGCATTTTTCGCACGGGAGGGTTGGATCGGTGTGCCCTTAATGGTTTTGAAAGGGCTGTGAACGAGGCCGATTGCATGGTATTCGATTCTCAAATCTTTCATTTTCTATGTGTCCTGAATATCCACTATCGCTTTTCCTAAATATATCGGGTCCGTTTTGCGTTGGCCGACTTCATCATTTCGAGAAGCGTTGGAAATTGTAATCGGGATACGAGATGCTTTCAAATTTAAGATCCAGGGCGAGCTCGTCCATGGCTTGAGACGATTCGCTGGGGCTGTGGATGCCGAAGCTCCACGTATTAGTGCCCTTGCGTTCGACGTCATTTCTCCTGCGCATGCCAGTCAACGCGCAGACCAGCTAAAGCAGATGGATCTGAAATGCGCGATTGTTCTCCCTGAGCCAGGTTCTGTTCAGGATGCGCATAATCTATTCCAAAGGCAGTTGAGTAATCAATGTGGGCCGCATCTGGTGTGGATGGATCAATCAGTTTGGGTTTTGTGGTTGATGTTGAAGTAGTGATTGGTTTGGATGTCGGAACAGGTGATGTGGATAGCGGCGCATTCTGGCTGCACGAGCAGGTCAGCCAAATCGTTATGAGTAGGGGGATAAATCTCTGCGGTTCGTTTTTTAACATTCCGGCGAGAACCCTTTCGTTATGATACTACACGATAATTCGCATAAGAGTTTACCTTACAGGCAAGTCGATCATTGCGTGTGTCGCTATTTCATGATCGTGGGGATTATGATACGCTTGGCAATCAAGATGGGTATTGAGGAGCAATCTTTTCATGGCCAAACGGACAGCAAAACAACCCGCGAAAAAGAAAAAACCAGTGGCGAAGGGCGAAAAAGGCCTGAAACCGAAACAGCTACGAGCAGTCTGTGATCCTACAGCGTTTGGCTTTAAAACCACGGATGAATTACCGTGCCTTAAGGAAGTAATCGGGCAGCCGCGAGCCTTCCGAGCACTGGAAATGGGAATGGAAATAACCGGTCCGGGATACAACGTCTTTGCGCTCGGGCAACCGGGTTCAGGAAAAACAACGTTGATTCGGGAGCATCTCGAGCGACGCGCGGCGGACGAGTCCGCGCCCGATGATTGGTGTTACGTCAACAACTTCGAAGATCCTCACCGGCCCAAATTGCTGCGCATGCCAAAAGGACATGCGCTGAAGTTAAAAAAGGGAGTCCACGAATTGATCCAGCGCTGCGAACAGGAGATCCAACGCATTTTTGCCAGCGAGGAGTATTCCGGCGAGCAGAATCAGTTGGCAGCTGAAGTAGAGAAAATCCAGGAGCAGGAATTTACTCGATTAACCCAGCTGGCGGATAAAAATAACTTAGTCCTGGCGCAGACTCCGTTCGGGGTTAAATTGGTGCCCGGCGTGAACGGTGAGCCCGCAAAACCGGAAGAACTCGAAGCGTTGAGTGACGAGCAGAAGCAGAAGCTCGAACAAAAGGAAGCCAAGCTGCAAGACGAGGTTCAAAAGAGTCTGCGACAGATACAGGAGAAGACGCGCGGTTTCCACGAAAAGCTGCGGGAATTGGATGAGCGTACGGCGCTCTTTGCAATCGAGCACCTGGTCGAAGCGCTAAAAGATCAATACACCGACCAAGGTTCGGTCGTCGAGCATCTGGATGCCTTGAAGGACGACATCGTCGCTAACGCCGCCCAGTTCCGTGATGGTGAGCAGGAGCCGCCTCGGGCAACGGGACGAGTGGCAGAAATCGATGCTCGCCAACGATATGAGGTGAACGTGTTGGTCGACAACTCCGGCTGCGAGGGTGCACCCGTAATCGTTGAAAACCACCCTTCGTACCACAATCTCATGGGGAGGATCGAGCACGAGGTGGTGCTGGGTGCAACGCTGACCAATTTCACCTTGATCCGGCCGGGCGCTTTACATCGAGCGAATGGGGGGTATCTGGTTTTGCCGGCGCGCGAGGTTCTCTTGAACCAATATGCTTGGGAAGGATTGCAGCGTGCCTTGCGCGATCAGGCGTTGCGGATTGTCGAGCTGGGCACGCAATTGGGTCTATTTAGCACGGCCACCCTGGAACCGGAACCCATGCCGTTGAACGTCAAGGTTGTGCTCATCGGAACTCCGTTGTTGTATTACATGCTGAGCACACACGACGAAGATTTTGCCAAATTGTTCAAAGTGAAGGCCGAGTTTGCCACTCTCATGGAGCGGACAAAGGAGACCGAGCGCGAATACGCACTTTTCGTCAAGGCCGTTATTGATGAGAACGAACTGTTGCCCTTCGATCACACGGCCGTCGCCAGGATTATCGAATACGGGTCAAGATTGGCCGAGAGCCAAAATAAATTATCCGCGCGCTTTGGGATGATCGCTGATTTGATCCGTGAATCGTCGCATTGGGCGCAGAAAGACGGTAAAAAACTTGTGGACGCGGCGGCCGTCGATCGTGCCATCGACGAGGCGATTTACCGCAACAATCTCGTCGAGGAACGATTGCAAGAAATGGTATCAGAAGGATCGCTGCTGATCGACGTGGGTGGAGAAAAAGTGGGACAGATCAACGCGTTGTCTGTGCTGGAGATCGGCGGATATGCTTTTGGCCACCCAACGCGAATCACCGCGACCGTGTATCCCGGTAAGGATGGTGTCGTCGATATCGAACGCGAGGCTAAATTAGGGGGACCCATTCACACCAAGGGTGTAATGATCATCAACGGATTTTTGGGCAGCCGCTACGGGAAGGACCGTGCATTGAGTCTTTCTTCGCGAATTACCTTCGAGCAGTCCTACGATGAAGTGGAGGGCGACAGCGCCTCGGCCGCTGAATTGATCACCATTTTATCTGCGATAGCGGACGCGCCGTTGCGTCAGGGTCGTGCTATTACCGGCTCGGTGAACCAGCATGGAACGATTCAAGTCGTGGGAGGGATCAACGAGAAGATCGAAGGGTTCTTCGCCACCTGCCAGAAGCAGGGGCTCGATGGGTCTCAAGGCGTGATCATCCCACAAGAAAATCAACCGCATCTGATGCTCAAACAGTGTGTGATAGACGCCGTTGCTGCGGGTGAATTCCATCTCTGGCCGATCGCCACGATAGACGATGGTTTGCGGCTGTTGACCGGAAAAGAACCGGGGGCATTGCTGGATGATGGAACGTATCCAGACGAGACGATTAATCAACTGATTTTACAGCGCCTTGAGGAATTTGCTGATTCTGAGGGGGTTGGCACAGTTACCGAGGAAGAGGAGTCGGAAGATAAGTGAAATCTCGCGGGCCAAAACAGTGACTATATTAAAAAACCCCCGCTTGATTTTCACCGGGGTTTTGATTTTAAATGATAACGAGAACAGGCAGGTGAGATTCAATGCGGTGTTGGCAAGATCAGGAGAGCTCACTTTCGAGGATTTGTATCAAGGCTTCAAATTCCTGATGACAACATCGGCATATCTCGAGATGCTGTTTGACCAATGGCAGTAGTTCTCCGGGATCTTCTCCGCGCGCCACGATTTCGGCATACACATCGAGTTCGTTGAAGACTGCTTCGCAATCGACTTCATCTTCCCGGGTTTTTTCCAGGGCTGAGAGAAGTTTTTTAATATTCTCAATGGTATCCATGTCTGATTACTTTCTGATTATTAGACAATCTTAACTTCATTGGTCTTACCTGCTGCTGAAGGATTGGAGAATATCCTCAGGGTCGAGGCCTTCTTCGGCCAAGCGTTGTTTGAGACGCAGCCTGGCGTCATGCAGTAGTTTATAGAGCGCATTGCGGTTGGTATCCATACGGCGCGCTACTTCCGCAATGGGCATGCCGCGAATTCCAATAGCGATGAGGGCTGTGCGCTGCCGATCGGTGAGTTCCTCGTGAATGATACGCATGATGCGGTTGGCGAGGTCGGATTGTTCAGAAGCGAGCTCAGGCCCACCGGCTTCGTCTTCCATCAATGCGGGCATTCCCATCTCGCCCTCGACCAACTTTTCCAGGGAGACATCCTGCCAGCGTTTGCGGCGCAGCTCATTCAACGCAATGTGGATGGCAATTTTGTGAACCCAGGTGGTGAATTTGCTGCGGCCCTCAAACGTGTGCAAGCGATCGAGCACTCGCAGGAGCGTGTCTTGTGCCGTTTCTTCGACCAGGGCATCGAAGGCGGGATCGGAGGAAGACATCCATTTCGAGAGCGCATACGGCAATCCGGAACGAACGACTTGGCGTAGTTCCGCCAACGCCGCCTCTTGCGCAGCACCGGGTGAATTCAAATCGTTGAGCCAGGCCTCATTTGTGCGGTTTGAATGCTTCGCCATAACAGTTGGGGTAAGCTCTTATTCTTCTATGCAGCGGTCTATCCTTCGACGCAGAGTATACCCCAGGTTTTGTTGGGGAACACGCATCGATCTTCAATGGGGGCACACGCGCTGGAGATCGACGGATTAATTGAAGCAAGACCACTGCGTACGGCCAACCTTCATATCTTCCCCACATACATTTCACATCTTCTTCACAGGTAATCTCTAGAATCCAGCTATCGTAGTTTTTTGTAAAAGGAGAACAGAAATGGTTCGACGCGAAAACATGTCTTTGCGCACACGTGTAAATTGGCTGCTCGATTTCGTTGTTTTTCTGGGAGGTATCTCTGCCGCGATCTCAGGTGTTTACTTCCTTTTCAATCCGTCGGGTGGTTTTCAAGGAGGGCGCAATCCTGCGTTCGGTTTGCGCGGTTTCATCGCTAGAGAAACCTGGAATGACATACATACCTGGGGTGGTGTTTTTATGATCGTCGCGGCTACGGTTCATTTTGTGTATCACTGGCCGTGGGTCGTAATGATGGCCAAGAGAGCGACGAGGGGCATGCGCGGGCGTATTTCACAGATGTCGCCGGGTGCAAAAATAAATGTGTTTGTCGATGTTCTACTGGCCAGTAGTTTCTTCGTTAGCGCAATTTCAGGAATATATTTTCTTTTCTCTTCCGGTGGAGGGTATCAGGGAGGCACGAACCCTGCTTGGGACTTCACCTTCTTGTGGGGGCGTGCCACGTGGGACTTGATCCACACCTGGTCGGGTGTCGTCATTATCGTCGCCGCGGTGTTCCACTTTGCAATTCACTGGCGCTGGGTTTTGAAAGTCACACGGCGATTTTTCCAATCCCTCGTTCCACAGTTGGGACGTGAACCGCAGGTGGAAGCGAAGACTGTGTAGTACCTGGATTCGTTATTTAAAAAAATTCATGACTTTACTGGAGGTGGATGTGATGTTGAAGAGGATTGTGTTTGGAGCGTTGGTGTTGGGTATAAGCGGTGTCTTGATTGTAGGTGCGATTAATCGTACGAATGACAGGCTTGAGCGGGAAACCCGCAGCAATGAGGATCGACAAGGCCGTCAATCAGCGATAACGGAAGATCCCGGTCAACGGTATGGAGGAGGCCAGGGAGAAGGTCAGGGGGAGCGAAGACAAGCGCTAGATGCGAATGTTCAACTCGGACAGGGGAATCAAGCCAACCGGCAGGGGAAGCGAGGCTCCGATGAGATCGATGAAGTTGTTGAATTGCTTCAGACAAGCGGTGTGGTCACTGCGGTAGATGATGATGCCCTCGTATTCGACTCGGCCGCAGGGGAAACGTTGGTCATTGAAGGGCGAACGTGGATGTATGCGCGGGATCAAGGATTCGAAGCCGATGTCGGAGATCAGTTAGAGTTAACGGGCTTCTACGAAGATGGCGAATGGAAATCGACGGGGATCGTAAATATCTCCAAAGGACTGAGTTTGGCAATTCGTGGCAATAGTGGTCGCCCGATGTTTGCCGGGCAAGGGCGACAAGGCTCATGATGTAAAATATCCAGGGCACGATCTCATAATTGGCTGGTTCTCCGGAGGCATGCTTTTGCTTTCGGAGAACCTTTTTCCCTTGTTCCTTTCTCAGTGTGAGCCGTAACGCTGGCGCCGGGAAAACGTCGTAATAGGTGAAGGATGTTGAAATCCGATACGAACTGGTTGATAGAAGCACGTCGCCTGGATGAAAATGCACTGGAAGCGATTTACGATGCATTCAGTGATGAACTATACCGTTATGCCTATCGATTGATCGGTGACCGGCAGGCGGCTGAGGATCTCGTTGCTGAAACCTTTTACCGTTTTCTGCGCGCCCTTCATGCTGGCGGTGGCCCGCGCGAGCATTTACGTGCGTATCTTTATCGTGTGGCGCATAATCTGGCTGTCGACGGCCATCGTCGAGGACATGGCGAAGTTCTGGAATTACCAGAGAACAACGAGACACCGACGTCGGACGACGATCCCTCCTCAGCAGCGGAGAAGGTCATTCAGGGCGAAGAGGCGCGTGCGGCATTGTGGCGCCTAACGCCCGAGCAACGGCAGGTGATCGTGTTGAAATTCTTTCAAGGCTTGAGCAATAAGGAAATAAGTGTAGCAATCGAAAAACCAGTCGGTGCAGTCAAGGCGCTGCAGCATCGTGGACTCAACGCACTGCGTCGGGTATTGGCGATTGACCGAGCGGATATGGAGACCAAAGAATGAAGCATTCGAGTGGCACTGGCGAAAATAATGGGGGCACATTTGGGAACGGAGAGCATGCTCCTGTCAGCCCGGATGAAATGCGCGCCGTCCTGGAAAGGCTGGACCCGCTGAACGATGTGCCTGAACGAGATCCTGCAGATATTGAACGCGGGCGAGCGGCTTTTATCGAGCGCGCCCGGGCCTTACCAGGACCCGTATCTCCAGCGCTTCCAGAACGTCGTAAATGGCGGAAGAACATCAGACGAAAGGAGCGTTCACTAATGTTGTCTCTAGTACGGGTTGCTCTCGCTTTGGCCATGGCATTCGGAGTTGCGGGTGGTACCGTAGCTGCCGCGCAGGCCAGTGAACCGGGGGATATGCTTTATGCCGTTAAAATTGCCTCCGAGGACGTCCGCCTGGCGCTCACCTCGGATTCCGAGGAGGCCTTCGATCTCCTGCTGGAGTATGCACAGGAACGTTTCGAGGAGATCGATGCGATCAACGAAGAAGGCGAAGTCATTCCGCCTCAGGTAACGGTACGTCTGCAGGAACATTTTCAACTGGCATTACAGCAGGCATCCAATTTCGATGATGAGAGTTTGGCACAGGCGATGATCCGTGTGACCGCTATGACACAGCAACAGAATCAGGTATTGCAACAGATGCAATCTCAGGCTGCGGGGAATGCCGAAGATGCGCTGAAGCAGACGGAGCAGATAGTTTCTAGAATCCGCGTAGCTGCAGAAGAAGGATTGGAAGATCCAATCACATTTCGTTTGCGATATGGAGAAAATCGTCCCGAAACTGCACCGGAGCAGCCGGAGTCAGAACCACCGAGCGATGGAACGCCCGGGAATCAACAAGGAGCCGGCGGACAACAAGGATCAGGGAAAGGTCCAGGGGGAAAATAGCCAGCCTATCACCTAATAGTGTTTCTTGTCAGGGTGCATACGCATGAAATGATAGCGACGGATCTTATTTGATGATCCGTCGCATCTTTTGTTGGGCACTATTACGTATAAACGGTAAATTCTTACTCTTGCTGGACTGAACAGGCAGCGGTCGGGACCAATCTCATAGCTGCAGCCGAAATGATCGCTTCCAACATCTCGCTGTAAGGCAGACCCGCGAGTTGTGCCATCTTCGCTAGATGGCCATCCCAGCACCAACCGGGATTGGGGTTGACCTCCAGAAGCTTGGGATTGCCTTCAGAATCAAGACGCCAGTCGAAGCGTGCGTAATCTCGACATTCCAAGCGGATAAAGAGTTTAATACTTGCGTCTTCGAGGAAGTTATGCGTGCTTTCCGATAGTTCTGCCGGAATCGAGCGCAAGTTCCAATAGGGAGAATCTGGAAGCCACTTAGCTTCATACCCGCATAAATGTGGCAGCCCTGGAGGCAAGGAGGAGTAATCTTCTTCGATGATGGGGAGAACCCTGTACTCATGCGGCGGATTCCCCATAATACCGACACTGAGATCCTTGCCAAGCAGAAATTCTTCCACCAGTACGGGCTGTTGGTAACCAAACCTGCGCCGAATTTGTGCGACAGCATCAATTAACTCTTCCGGTGTCTGAACGACAGAGTCCTGAATAATTCCAAAACTGGAGTCACCGAAGTTGGGCTTGACGATGATCGGGAACTGCATCGGAAGGTCAAATATGCTGTCCTCCGCTTTAATCAAGAGTCCTTCGGGGACGGGGATATTCATTTCCTTGGCGATACCCCGCACGAGGGATTTGTCGTAGCAGAAAGCCAGACACTGTGGGTCTCCACCTGTGTATGGGATGTGGAGCATTTCCAACAAAGCGGGAACGTGTAATTCTTTATGTGGATCGTTTTCTAACCCTTCATCACAGAGATTGAGCACAAGATCGGTTTGATCGCGCAGATCGCGTAAATCATCGATTAAAGTATCGTGATTGTCGAGGTAGGTGTAATGACGCTGATTGCCGTTTTCAAGCGCATGTTTGAGTTCGTTGATGGTATAGAAGTCGTCGTCATCAAAGACCAGATCTGGTTTGACCGTATCGATCTTATTGGGATCTCCCAGGATCACGACGATTTCACGTAACTCGCTGGGCACGCCGGTCGCCAGAATAGTTGGCTTCATGGGTGCAGTGCAGGTGAGCATAATACGTTGTGCCATCATGCCCAGATCTTGATTTCTCGTTGAAGCTGGAACAAATCCTTCGAGATGTTCGATGCGAGAGAAACCCGCATCTTGGAGCAGGCGCGTTATCGATTCACGCGAATAGAGTCTTTCGGCGTAGAATTGATCCGCGATCACCCCCTTATCTGTATGGTTGATGATCTCGCGCGTGATGAGGCGCTGGCCATCGGAGGAGAGTTCTCGTTCTCGGCAGACGAATAATTTTTTATCGGCCCACTCCCATGAGCGAGCTTCGTAATGGTTTTTAAGGAATTCTCCATCTGCAAGGTCGAGCAGCAAGGTGCCCTCCGGTTTAAGAATGCGGAAGACATCTTGAAGAACCAGTAAATCATCTTGCACAGTTTCGAAGTATCCAAAACTGTTGCCGAGGATCATGACCACATCAAATGTGTCGTCTTTGTATTGTGTCTTACGCGCGTCACCTTCTCGGAAGTGAGCGGATAGACCTTCGCTGCGTGCTTGTTTCTTCGCTTTTTGAATGAGGTATCTTGAGCGATCCAATCCTTCGACCCGGGTATAACCGCGGCGGTGAAATTCCAATGTGTGTCGCCCTTGGCCACAGCAAAGATCGAGAATGTTCGTGTCCGGCGTTGGTTGCAGGATTTCCAGGAGCGTATCCACTTCGTTTGTGGTGATGTTTACGTCGGCGATTACATCTGCATCTGTCTTTATGTAAAGCGAGGTGAATATTCTGCGCCACCAATCTGTAGGCACGTAGGATTCGAGGTCACTTACGGGACCCAGCGCTCTTCTATTATTCTGTCCGCCATTCGTATTGCTACGACGGGGAGGTTTATCGGGTTTATGTGTATTGTTCATTGTTAAGCTCTTTACCTTTCCTAGAAGACATGCTGATTTACTCCAGCACATCGACGAAGCGCATGGATAACAGCAGCCTATTATTGCGATACATCATAAAGTGGTCGTGTTGAAAATGCATGTCGTTATCGTGGAAAAGATGTGTAATGTCAGGGAAAATTTCCATCATTGAATATGGAGGATTTTGTATCGAAATAAGCCGTCTGGCGCTTTGTATTCAACTTCATCGCCGGGTTGATGATTGAGAAGCGCCTGACCGAGTGGGGATTCCCAGGAAATCCTGCCCCGGCGGGGGTCGGCTTCCGTCGATCCGACGACCGTATAAGTTTCCGGCGATTGGTCTCGTTGCTCGATTATCACCGAACTGCCGATTTTGATTGTGTCAGAGGGTCCATCAGGATCGACGATGCTCGCACGGGCGAGTTTTTCAACGATCTCTTGGATTCGACCTTCAAGAAAAGCTTGCTCGGTTTTTACCACTTCGTAGGCGGCATTTTCTTCCAGCTCTCCCCCCTCTTCGATCGCTTCGTGGATTCTTCGCGCCACTTCGCTCCGGCGAACGGTGCGCAGGTGCTCAAGTTCAAGCTCGAGTTTGAAGTGGCCTTCCGGCGTCATGTAAAGCACTTTACCGGGGAAGGGTTTCGCCATTTCATGTAATTTCGTGGCGGCCGAAGTCTTGCCTTTCATGGTCGAATCACCTTTTCTTTTATTCAAGTATCTGAATGAGGCACTTGTCAGGGTTTGAATTTTGTTGCGTAACGGCTCAGAAATGTGACTTTGTTTTCCATCAGCGGTTAAGAGATGGTCGGCGCGTCTGTTTTCTCGTGGAATTGAGCGGTTCCAGAAAGGTCCAATCAAGGACGATCGGATTAAGCTGGATGATCGTCAAGGCGGATTGACAGCGCTCGCATGTCACACATTGTCCTAACTCTAGTTGTGAGGAAAAAGGGATCAACGCATCGCATTCTGGGCATACGGCTTCGATCAACATGTGACAACACCCGACTGTTTATTCTTTCTCCTGATGGCGCTTGCTGCTACCTGAACCTCAGGATCAAAGCATAATCAACGGGGATGTAAAACGCATTTAAAAGACGCACCAAATACATGTGAATCGATGATGTTTTTAGAACATCTCGTAGAGGGATAAGCGAATGTCGAGAGCAAAAGCCGGGCGAGGATTAGTTGTGGTACGTGGAGGGACTATCAATCAGGCACAATCAACCAGGCTGGCCTCGAAGGGCTAAAGCGTTTCCGCAATGAAGCGATAGCCTACCCCCGCAATTGTTTCAATGAAATCGTGTTTGTCGGGGCTGGATTCGATTTTTCGTCGCAGGCGACTGATTAACCCGCGCACCAAATCGCGATTTCCTTCTCCGGCATAGCCCCATACGCGCTCGATGAGAATATCAGTCGGTATGACCTGTCCGCGGTTGGTCATCAATGTAAACAACAGCCGGAATTCCAATTGTGTAAGACGCCGCGGTTCCTGGTTGTGTACGCTGACGCATCGCGTGGAGGTATCCAATACTATGTTATCCAACTCAAGATCCGGTAATACGAAGCTTGGTACAGAAGCAGAGCGTCGCGAGAGTGCGTGTATGTGAGCGGTTAAAACTCGAGGAGAAAGAGGGCGATGAAGCAAGACATCTACACCGTTCTCCAGCAACACACAAAAGGTTTCTTCCGTTAGAGTGTCCGTGATCAGCAGTAGGGGAACCTGGGTAATTTCACGAACTTGTTCCAGGATTTCAATTGGATCCTTGTTCTCCTGGGTGGCAAGGATAATGATGTCTGCCGGGTGATCGGTCCAGTTTTTAAGCACACGCTGATAATCAGAGCTTGAGGCAACAGCCAACCCTGCTCTTCTCGCTAGATATGTAAATATATCTTTCTCGTCCACGTCTTGTGCGATCACGATCGCTTGCATAGTAGTTCCCTCTCAACGATCACGATGCTTTTTACTTTCGATTAACAGGTAAGAATACTCGAACATGTACATTATGGAAATATTGAGCAACCTATTAGAAACAGTGGTTGCTTGCCGGCAAATTGATCGTCACAGGCGATGATTACCCCGCAATGAACAGCCAGCCGATCAAACCCACGATCAGGGGCGCGACCAAACCCAGACTGAGGCGCAGCACGCTGAACCGCCAGCCCATGAAAGGCAGCTCAAAGGAGACGGTCAGCAAGGCGAGCGTGGACCAGGAAGTTATCATCGCCAGTGTGGGGCCGAGACCGGCGCCGCTTTGATAGAGCGCGGCGATGAGCGGGAAGACGACGTAAGGGCCTCCGGGGAGCAACATGCCGGCGATGGTTCCGATCAACACGCCGCGCAATCCCGATTCGGGACCGATCCAGGAACGCACCAGGTCCTGCGGGGCCAGCACCTTGACGTAGCCGACGATTACAAAGGCGATGAGCAGCAGCAGGAGGGTGCGTTTCAAGGTTTGCCAGCCCACATTCACGCCGCGCCGGACGCTGTCGTCACCGCGGCTTCGAGCAAAGATCCACATTGCCAAAGCGATAAGGATCATGATCAGCGTCGATTCGATCATCGCATTGCCTCGCGTATGCCGTCGATTTTCGACCCAAAACCGGCTTCCGCGGCGATCCCGAATATGGGTGGCAGCAAGAAAGTGACGGCGTAGCGGATCAAAGTGAGCCGGGGTCCCAACAAGGCAAATTCATAGGGCAGGCGCGTAACCGACCACAGGTTCTTTGCGCTGATAAAGGCGACCAATACACCCAGTCCGGCACCGGAACGCAGCAGGGCACCGGCAATAGGGTAGTACACGTATGGCCCACCCGGGATCAGCGCGCCGCCGAGACAGGCCAAGAGAATCCCGCGCCATCCAGCGCTGGATCCCAGCCAACGCTCGATGACCTGGCGCGAGACCAGCACCTGGGTCAATCCGGCGACGAGAAAAGCAGCCAGCAGCAGCGGCGTTACCTGCAGCAGTTTGCCTGCGCCGCTGGATAGCCCATCCACGACCAAGGGAAAGCCGCCACGCAGCCAGGCGAGACCGGCCAGGGCGATGGCCACTGCGATGAGGAACAAGGTCGTCCGGTCTGGAATCCAGCGTTTCATGACAACCCCCATTGTCTGTCGAGCCATCCCTGAACGCAAGTCTTTCGAAAGTTCTCACGAATTCTCGACACGCGTACGATTCCCGTTCAGTCGCTTGCAACAAGGCCAAATGGCCAGTATAATTTAGCTAAATGGCGTATCTGTGATCTCGGGAAAGGAAAGAATGTCATGGCAACTCAGGCTGCTTCGATGAGGAAGCGCAGTTCGAAGAAGCGGAAAGTCCCGGCAGCGATTCCGTATGCCAGCAAGTTGGGCGTTAATGTGAACAACACACTGGAACTGATCGGTGAAATCGAGGATGGTTTTTCGTTCCGGGCCTTCGAGGAACTGCAGGAACAACTCGAGTTAACGGTTTCGGAGCTCGCGGAACTGCTGCAGATTCCCCGCCGTACGCTTTCAAGGCGCAAGCGAGAGGGAAAACTCCCTCCAGATGAATCCGAGCGCCTCTTGCGATTCTCGCGCGTGCTGCACACCTCGCTCGAACTCTTCGAGGGGGATCAGACGCTTACGTTGAAGTGGTTGCGGGCGCAAAACCGGGCCTTCGGTGGAGAAACACCCCTCGACATGGCCCGAACAGAAATCGGCGCGCGCGAGGTCGAGAAACTGATCGGACGCCTCGAGCACGGCGTCTTCTCGTGAAACTGCATTCCTGGCGGATCATTAAACAGCATTTCCGCGAAGGGGCGTTCAGCGGGGAAGGCGCCCGCTTGTACGGCGGGCGCTGGAACAGCCCAGGCCGGCCCGTTGTGTACACCGCCGAACACGCCTCCCTGGCGATGCTGGAAATACTGGCACACCTCGAATTCTCGGTGATCATGTCCGACTATCTTCTTATCCGAGCCGAATTCGATGATGCATTACAGGAAGCGATCGAAGCGAAAAAGCTGCCGCAGGAGTGGCGCAGCTATCCCGCGCCGCAAAGCCTGCGTGAGATCGGCGATCGCTGGTTGGCGGAAATGAGATCTGCGGTGCTCTCCGTTCCCAGCGCGATCGTACCTATCGAGCAGTTGTACCTCTTCAACCCCCTTCATGCGGACTTCGCCAAGATTACCGTTGGAGAAGCGCAGGCGTTCCCCTTCGACACACGCTTGCGTAAGGCGTGAGCACGCCTTCCCGAAGCGATCGGTGTGCAATAATCACGGATATCTACTGGGTGTCCGGGTGTCGATCGAACACGATACCGCCCCTGAGCTTTGAGGTTCAATTCACCTGGATGCCTTGTAGAAACAATTCAAGGCGAGGGCTGGGCTCGCATTCGAAGTCGTCGCTGTCGGCATAAAGCAGCCAGGCGGAAAAAGGCGCCATGACGAGGTCGTACAAGGCGGCTGCTGCGAGACGAGAGTCCACGCGGCGGAATTCTCCGTTCTCGATTCCCTGGCGAATGATTCTTTCCAGGATTTGACGGTATCGTTTTTGGCGTGAGGCGAGGCGCTGTTGTGCTGCATCGCTCAAGGCGGAAATCGTATGCGCCGTGAGCAAGGCCAGCTCTCGATTTTCGTTGAGGTAAGCCCAGAGGTAGTCCAGGATGTGCGTTAGTTTTTCTGCAGCAGGCCGTCTGGAGGAGGATATTCGTTCAGCCTCTTGAAACGTACACGACATTTCCTGCTCCACGAAATAAAGCAGAAAGGCTTCTTTATTTGCGAAGTAACTGCGCAAAGTGGATGGGTCAACTTCCAAGACACGGGCGAGTTCTTTGAACGAAGTCTCCTGGTATCCCTGGCTGATCAATTGTTGTGTCGCCAATTGGAAAAAACGCTCACGAAGGTGGTGGTTCATTCTTTCTGAGATGGGAACTCCTCTTTGCATCTCGCACCTCCGCTCGTGGGAAATCCCCTCGATCGCTCTTTACTATACACCTCATAAATTCCCGAGCCTGGGCTTGTCCTGACGCTCGTCTGACGTTTTTATGGATGAAAATAGGCCGAATTTCTGTTTCCCGGCTGCTGGTTTAGTGTTATAAAACATACACCGCACGAATTGTATGTCTGATTGGCTGCCGCAGTATATTTGCAGGTCTCTGCAAACCGACCAAAGGTGATCTGTTGAAGTGACTGAGGGAGATAAGCGATGGCTGAAGATATTTACAAACAACTAGCGGAATTCCTGGACAAGTTACCGGGTGGTTTTCCCGAGACGGAATCAGGCGTGGAATTGCGCATCTTGCGCAGGATGTTTGACGAGCGGGAAGCGGCGTTGGCGCTTCACCTCACCATGCGCCCACAACCCCCCGAGGTCATCGCGGAAATAACCGAAATGGATGTGGACTCGTGCGCCGAACGACTGGAGGCGATGGCGAAGAAAGGCTTGCTCTACCGTCACCGCCGCGAGGGGAAACCGTACTACGCAGCTTCGCAGTTCGTGGTCGGAATGTGGGAGTATCACGTCAACGACCTGGATGCGGATTTTATCCGCGATTTCAACGAATACGTGCCCTATCTGTTCGAGGAAAATGTTTGGGAGAAGGTTCCGCAGCTGAGGACGATTCCCGTCGTAGAAAGCGTTACTGTGGCGCGCGAAGTGCTTCCCCATGAACACGCAGCGGAGTTGGTTCGCGGACAGGAAAAGTTGGCCGTGGCACCGTGCATCTGTCGTCGCGAGCATACGATGATGGGCGAGGGATGCGAACGGCCGCAGGAAACCTGCCTTGTGTTCGGTGGTGGCGCAGATTACTACGTCGAAAATGGGATGGGACGCTACATTACTGTGGACGAGGCGCTGGAGATCCTGGATAAGGCGGACGAGGCCGGCCTGGTCCTGCAGCCGAGCAATTCCAAACGTATCGTGAACATCTGCTGCTGCTGTGGATGCTGCTGCCAGGTTTTGAAAATGCTAAATCAGCAGCCGCAGCCGGCGCGCTTGGTTGCCAGTCCGTTTTACGCCGTCTCCGATCCTGATTTATGTATCGGCTGCGGAGACTGCGTCGAGCGCTGCCAGATGGGCGCCGTCGCATTGTTCGATGAGGTCGCGGTGATCGACCTGGAGCGCTGTATCGGCTGCGGGTTGTGCGTGACCACATGTTCATCCGAGAGCATGCGCCTGGAACGCAAACCGGAGGAGGAACAACCTCCGGTTCCCACCACATTTGCGAGGACGTTGCTTCAATTGGCTCGTGAGCGCGGCGTGCTGTAAAGGAATCCGCACCGTGCGGCGTTTCGCGCCTGTCCTGCTGCTCTTCTTCCTGTCTCCAATCATTGGCGAGTTGGTGTCCGGTTCTGCACCGCCGTTCTGGTTCGCTCTGTTTGGTTTCGGCAGCGTGGTTGTATTCTATATTTTCCTGATGTTTCGCTTCCCGGCGATGGATGTTCCGCTTTCGATCACCATCCTGTCGACATTTCTGTGGTCGGGCGCAGTCTTCTGGGTCGTGCGCTACTTTTCAGGT
>Ga0315534_1000324_pt1 | contig 32292 bp, 26 predicted proteins | sample SalMarSW160240MG_FD_203094 | JGI IMG/M metagenome (GOLD analysis project Ga0315534, IMG submission 203094) | Salt marsh sediment microbial communities from the Plum Island Ecosystem LTER, Massachusetts, United States - Salt Marsh Sediment SW1602-40 ...
GAATCTCTCGTATTGAACACGTAGTCCGCGCCGTTCTTTTTAGCAATCTCAAGCCGGTAGTCGCGTGTACCGGCTACGACGAGGGTTCCCGCACCGGAAGACTTAATGAGCTGCGCCTCGGCAAGCCCGATCGGCCCCGGGCCGATCACCACGCAGAAATCGCCGAGCGTTACTTCCAGATTCCGCACCGCGTACATGGCATCGGCGAGAGGTTCACTGAACGCGCCCTGCTCGAAGCTCACGTTTTCGGGGAGCTTGAAGAGGCTCGTGTACTTCGATTTCATGTACTCGGCAAACGCCCCGTTGACCGATACACCTAACACCGTCTTGTTTTCGCAGAGGTTTACCTGCCCCTTCTTGCACACCTCGCACGCATTGCAGTACTGTACCGGATCGACTGCCACACGGTCTCCTACCTTGAATAGCCCTAACTGCTCCGGGATTTCACCTATCTCGACGATTTCACCGGACATCTCGTGCCCTAACACGAGCGGGCCTTTGCCGTTTGACGTTTCAAGCGAGCTCAATCCCCAGTAGTAGGCGATATCCGACCCGCATATCCCGCAGGCCTTTATTTTAATGAGCACCTCATCCGGACCGATCTGCGGAATATCTATCTCCTCGAGCTTCATCTTTTCAGGTTCATAGAACACCATAGCCTTCATCTTTCCCTTCATGTCAATTCCTCCGCATTATAGTAAAATTAACCATAGTTTCTTATCAGTGAAACGGGTTTCGCGGATCTGCAGTGATGCAGGAAAACCTGTTGCCTACATGCGTCCGCTGTTCACCCGACATTCAACGGCCGAATGATAGCTGACGGGTGGCAGGCTGGCCTAATAACCAAAACCGGAACCCCTACTCCCACCCGAGCGTACCAAATACCCCGTCCAGGTACTTCTTAGAATCTTCGGTGATCTCCCACGCATTGTCCCAGAAACAGAGATCGATTGTCCACCATTCGGACGTATATCCTGCGTCGACGATTGCGGGCAAAACCTCCTCGAAGTTTATAACCCCTGTACCGAACGGTGCGTGCACCGATGTATGGTTGTCGTGAAGCTGGTTGTCCGAATCGATGATATGCACGTCGCCTATCATGCCCTTTACCATCCTGAAGAACTCGAGCTGGCCGCCTGGCAGTGTTTCCTTTTCGCCCCACTGGTGGGCACCAACGACCGCGCACATCTGCACGTGGCAGGTGTCTGTGAGGAGCTTGAAATTGTCGCTGTCAACTGCCTTCACCATCTTCACTATTTCAGACGGCTTGTTGAATATGTAGCCCGGTTCGAACTCCCATGTCGCAAGAACGCCCGCCTTCTTCGCTTTTTCTGTTATCTTCTTGAACATCGAAACGACAATATTCCATGCCCTGTCGTAATCGAAATCCGCCGGATACGGCGTTTCCATCACCGTATCGAACCTGATAACCGGTATTCCGCAGTCGACGCACATCTCCAGGCTGCGGTCGAAAGCCTCCTCGAAATTTTTCGCCATCTTTGTGTTTCCGTCCGCAAATGGAAACGACCACAGATCAGCCGCATAGCTGTTTATCTTCAGCCCGTGTGATGCAAAGAGATCGACGAGCTCCTTCCTGTCTTCCTTCGTCGGATACAGTTCGTAATGCCCGTGTGGTTTGAACCCCCCTAATGCAACACCGTCGAAGCCGAGCTCGCCTAACCGCCGGGCCGTTTCTTCCATCGATATCGGGTTTTCGGCGTACTTGCCGAAGGTATACGCCCATGTTCCTATTGATAATTTAACGCTCATATGCTCCTCCCTCACCATTTTGTCTATTTGACTTTTCCTCACTGTATGAAATAATTTGCTGCTTGTTTGATAGATCAACTTTAATAGATTAACTCTGATAGATCAACAGCCGTCCCATTTTTTAACAGGATAAATCTCTATTCAGCAAAAAGCGCCTTCAGGAAATTCAATCCTTTTTTTGCAAGCTCGCGATTGCCCTTTTCTGTGGTTCTCCAGATCGATGCCGCTCGTGCGATAATCTCGACATCCGGGGTGAAGGATTCGATCACAAGATAGCGGTTATACCCTGTTATCTTAAGCGCCTCCTTTACACCTTTCCAGTCGATAGTCCCGGTGCCCGGCGCCCCTCTGTCATTTTCAGATGCATGTACATGATAGAGATACTCACCAGCATTGATAATTGCAGCAGGAAGGCTTTTTTCCTCGATGTTCATGTGGAAAGTATCAAGATGTATCCTGAGCATGGGGCTTGAAACATCTTCTATCAATCTTCTGGCATCAGCACATAGATTAATGAAATCTGTCTCAAACCTGTTCAGCGGCTCAACTGCAAGGTATACACCGCTTTTCTCCGCATAGGCGGCCACCTCACTGAGATTCTTTACCGCAAGCTCCCACTGCCTCTTCCGAGCGCCCTCATCCTCCATCTGCGCTCTGCCAACCATCGAGTATATGGGGCCGATAAAAAGATCACACTCCAGTGCTGTGCAGGCGTCAATGCAATCGATAATGTACTGCTTTGAACCTCTCTGCTCCTCCTCACTTCCACGGAGGTCACGTCCCCGCCCGAAGGCACCGCAAATCGAGCAGCACTCCATGTCATTCGCCTTTAATATCCCTGACATTTCCTTATAATCGATGTCGCCCTTATTCTCAAGAGCTATCTCCACTCCATCGAATCCCATTTCTTTGAATGTTTCAACGTACCTGCTGTCCCGGGTGGTAAAGGGTGAGGCAAAAAGAAATGTATTGATTCCAAATTTCATGACGCACTCCTGTAGTATACGTTAAATTTTTTCATCATGGCACCGGTATTTCTACACGCTCACCGCCTTTCAAAGCAGACTCATGCGCACATATTCCGGCCATTGTCCAGTTGGCTGCTCTTTCAGCATCTACATAGGATTCCCTCTTTTCAATAATCGCTCGAATAAATTCATGTGCAAGATGCGGATGAGAGCCGCCATGCCCCGCGCCCTGCACAAAGGAGGTATGCTCATGCTCTTCATCGTACACTCCGTGTATCGTATACGGTGCAATTTCTCTGGGTAAACGATGCCCGTAATCGGGTATTTCGACACGCTCCGCGTCCTCGTAACCAGAGTAAACTACCGGACCCTCACCAGCTATCTGCTCCCACTCAAATGAGAGTTTCGTCCCATATACATCAAAGCTCTCCCTGTACTGGCGGATCGTGTCGAAGAGCGACCTCGTCACCTCACAGGACAGGTCTGAATTCCTGAGAGCTAAAAGAGCAGTCTCGATAGCAAAGGGAGAATTGTATTTTTCAGCATACTCCTCCCTTATCGTCCCTGATCCCTGACAGACCACCGATTCCACTGCTGCGCCGGAAATAGCAAGAAGCGGGCTCAGTGCGTGGGTGGCATAATGCATGGGAGGAAAGCCGTACCAGTAGTCAGGCCAGCCGGGAAGGCTCATGTTCTGCTGATGCGAGCCTCGCAGAAACTGGATCTTACCGAGCTTTCCGGTGTCCACAAGCTCTCTTGCATACAAAAACTCCCGCGTATACACGGCAGTTTCCATCATCATGTATACCCTGCCGGACTTCCTCCTGGCCTTTACAACCTCAATACACTCCTCTTTTGCAAGCCCCAAAGGTACCGTACATGCCGCGTGTTTTCCCGCATTCAGCGATAGGACGGCCATTCGGGCATGTTCTGCAGGGGGAGTAACAATATGTATGGCATCGATCTCGTCGATTTTTAGAAGATCCTCAAATTTTGTGAATCTCCTTTCAACACCGAACTGATTGCCGATCTTATTGAGGTTCTCTTCATTTCGCTGGCAGATAGCATAACATTCTGCATCGGGGTGTTTCTGATAAAGGGGGACAAACTCGGCCCCAAATCCAAGACCAACCACAGCGACTTTCACCTTGTCTGCCATTTTTTTTGCTCCTCCTTGCCTGAAATCCTTAACTTTCTGTTTTTAAGCAAATGAAAATCGTGAGATCATGAAAGATACCAATAAATCCGTTTAATCGAGGAAAAATTGTTTCACCTGCACTCAACCTTTACAGAAATAGCATGGATGATATTCTGTGTAGTTTCCTCATCCGAGGCACTCTTGGGTATCCGGGTTGAATAAATGAGCCCTCTCAATATTGATGTTCGCATATACCGTCTCGCCGACAGTAATATTAAGCCGCGGTGGAGCTATAGCCCTGAACATTATACTGTCTGCTTTAAGGTTCAGTATGTCCTCTGCACCCATACTTTGATTGAAATATACCTTGCATTTATATGAATTAATCTTCTTCTGTTCACGCGATATACCAATATCTTCCGGTCGAATTCCCAGGATGAGACGATCATAATTTTTCAACTTCTGTGTTTGTTTCTGGAGCAGAGTACAAATCATCTCCTTTTTTCCTATGACCAGGCTCTCCTTAATCACTGTGGAATCGAATAAATTAATCGCCGGGCTCCCGACAAACTTTGCAACAAAAACATTCTTCGGTGAATTGTAAATTTCATCGGGAGTTCCTAACTGAAGTATTTTTCCTTCGTTCAGCACAGCCACACGGTCTCCCATGGTCATCGCCTCTACCTGATCATGAGTAACGTAAAAAAACGTGGCCCCGAGATCAAAATGAAGCCTTAAAAGCTCCCTCCTCATCTCTTCACGGAGCTTTGCATCGAGGTTTGACAGAGGCTCATCCATGAGAAAGACCTTCGGATTTCTTACCATTGCCCTTCCAAGAGCAACACGCTGCATTTCACCGCCGCTTAGATTGACCGTTTGTCTATTCAGAAGATGACCAATATGAAGAACCTGTGAAACCTCGGCTACCTTTTTATCGATTTCTTCCTGTGGATATCTTCTCAGCCTGGATTTCAGAGGGAATTCCAGGTTCTGCAGCACAGTATAATGCGGGTAGAGTGTGTAGTACTGAAATACAAATGCAACATCTCGTAAAGCAGGACTGTAATTATCAACGTTTTGATTGGCGATAATTACCTCACCTTCATCCTGCTTTTCAAGGCCGGCCACCAGTCGCAAGGTTGTGGTTTTACCGGCACCCGTAGGTCCAAGAAGAACAAAAAATTCCCGATCTTTTATTTCAAGGTTCATGTCACCAACAGCAGTAATTTCACCGAATGATTTAGTCAGTGATACTAACTTAACGTCAGCCATTTACCCCTTCTCCCAACTCATCAAATTTATGCCCTTATTGCATTTCCAGATTGCTTATTAAAAATGCTCATTCGATCAATATCAAATGATAGATACGCAGTATCACCAATATTTGGTTGTATGGTCGGCAGAGTACGAACTTTAATCACGGTACTGCCCAGACTCACATCGATGATGTTGTATGCCCCTGTCTCTTCATTCACATAAACCTCTGCTTCGAGAAGCCCTTCTTCTCTTTTCATGCTCAGGTCTACATCCTCCGGCCGTATTCCCAGCACCAGCTCGATTTTATCTTTCACATTTTCTGATACTCTCCTCTGAACCTGATCCGGTAATTCAATATAGATATCATCTTCCGTCATCTTAAATGCGACCCGCCCATCTTTTCGCTTCGGAATACAGTTTATAAAGTTCATACCCGGGCTTCCTATAAAATTTGCAACAAATATATTGTCCGGTTTGTTATACACTTCGTGAGGGGAACCCAGCTGCTGGATAACGCCCTGATTCATAATTGCAATGCGATCGCCCATTGACATCGCCTCGACCTGGTCATGGGTAACATAAACTGTCGTCGCCCCGATATCGATGTGAAGCTTCTTCAGCTCACCCCTCATCTCCTCTCTGAATTTTGCATCCAGAGTTCCAATCGGTTCATCAAGGAGAAATGCCTTCGGGCGTCTTACCATTGCACGGCCGAGCGCAACTTTCTGCATATCACCGCCCGAAAGCTCCTTTGGCTTCTTTTTCAAAATATGTTTAATCTTCAGTATTTCTGCAACCTTACCGACCTCTTCCTTAATTTTCTGCTTTTCATACTTCTGAGCTTTGAGTGGAAAGGCTATATTCTCATACACCGTCAAAATCGGATATAGTGCATAAAGCTGAAAAACAAATGCTATATCTCTTTGAGAGGCTCGCTTCCTTGTCACATCTTCACCATCAATTAAAATCCTTCCTTCGTCAGCAGATTCAAGACCCGAGATACAGCGAAGAGTTGTTGTCTTGCCGCAGCCCGAGGGGCCGAGCAGCACCAGGAATTCCTTATTCCTGATATCAAGATTCAGATTTTTTACTGCAATGAGATCACCAAATCTTTTTATAAGGTTTTCAAGAATAATCTCCGCCATCTAATATCTCCAATGCAACTTCAATATTTTCCAGATATAGCATATCTCATGTATTGAAAGACCGGGTACTGATACAGAATGCAAACAACAGCATTGCACGGGCACATTTCTAGTCTTTCATATGAGACACAAACATATATCCACCTGTGCCGGTGAGAAGGATAGCATAACCGAAGCTGTAAAGATGAAATAGTACCGGCTGACATAAAGCAACGATTCCCAGTATCATAATACTTATAAATACCGGTTCCAGATACTTTCTCTTTAAAAGCTTGAATATCCAGAAGGTAATTCCAATGACTGCATATATTGCCAGAGCGATGATTAGCTTTGTCATTTTTCTGTCCTACTTTCGAATTGCACCAAATGTTATACCACGTATAAGGTGTTTTCGGAGAACGATCGTAAATACCATAGCAGGGAGCAAAAAAAGAAACGTGCCTGCGGCGGCGGCACCCCAATCGTATCCCAGCACTCCCATCTGATACGGAAGCCATGCTGGAACTGTCTGTGCATACTTTCTCGAAAGCAGAAAGGCAAAGGCATACTCGTTCCAGGCATAGATAAAGCAGAATACAGCCGTCGCAGCAATACCAGTTACTGCCTGGGGAATGACAATTTTCATGAATACCTGGAAACGGGTATAACCGTCGACCATAGCCGCCTCCTCATACTCTATAGGGATCTCATCGATAAAACCCTTCATTACCCACACAGCAAACGATACGTTAAAAACGGTGTATAAAAGAATGAGGCCTATGTGCGTATCGGTAAGCTTCAGTGCCCTGAACATGAGGAAAATCGGTATAACCACCACTACAGGGGGAAGCATTCTGGTGGTAAGGATAAAGAACATCCAGTCATCCTTTCCTTTCAGCTTGCCCCTTGAAAATCCATATGCTGCCAGCGTACCTAAAACTATTGTAATAACCGTACTCCCTATGACTATGATGATGCTGTTGAGATATCTTCTCGGAAGATCCCCCTGCCTCACGATTTCCTCATTCGTGTCTTTATAAATAAGACGTTCCCACCACTTCATCTGCGCCACTTTTTCTTCAGAAAGTTTTACTCCGGCAGGCAAAGGGGTTCTTGATGTGAAAATCCTTATATAGCTTGCCACCGTCGGTTTAAACAGAATCTTCGGCGGATATTTTTTTATATCCTCCCATGGCTTGAATGATGTGTGAATAATAAAGAACAGCGGTATCAGATAGATAATGGTAACAACGGTTATTATGAAAATAACTACCGTCTTCACTATCTTTCCTTTTCTATCCATTATTTGTGCCATAAACTATCCCTCTTACACGCTACATTTTATTTATGGTTTTACCCTTTGAAATACCGGCATTCCATGCCGGAGAAGGCTGGTCCAGCAAAGCGATATCTTTTCCTTTTGTACCAGCACCCTCCGGTTTTTTTAAAACCGGGTTTTTTTATGTTCAACTGACTTATTATGGTACAATTACCTATTGTTTCGCTTTATTTAGATACTTCACAAGTATAAGTGTGATCGCCACGACCATAACGAGTATTATATATCCAAGTGCAGCCCCAATACTCGTATTCCATGTAACAAATGAAACATTGTATAAATGCATGGCAAGAAGGGGCGGTGCCATTGCACCCCTTCCCGTTATTCCCATAGGCAGATCGAATATTTTAAAAGCCTCTATTATACGGAATATCAGTGCGAGCATGAGAATTGGAGATATCATTGGAAAAGTAATGCGGCTGAATTTGAACCACCATGAAGCCTTGTCAATCTCGGCAGCTTCGTAGAGATACTTTGGGACAGCGGAAAGCCCTGCCATAGAAAGAAGCATCACAAATGGTGTCCACATCCATACATCTGCTATTACAATTGAATACAGGTTTATCGCCGGATTCTGGATCCAGTCGACTCTTCCCAATCCCAATAGAAAGTTAAACATACCCCAGTTGGGATCGTAAAACAGTCTCCACATCAGGCCGACAATTACCGGTGACATGGTCATTGGAAGAACGAGAAGAGTGGTAAAAAGGCCCTTGCCTTTAAAGTCGAGCTGGAGGAGCAATGCAAACCCGAAACCGAGTAACATTTCACCTGCAACTGACATGATAACGTACTTGGCTGTTGTAATAAACTTTACCCACATATCAGGGTCCATCAAAATACGTGTATAATTAGCAATACCGATCATATCAGGGTTCTTACCCCAGACATTTGCCATTTTTGCGCTGTAATGAGAAAAACTCAAGAATAACGACCATATAAGGGGGAAGACATTAATTGCTATCAAGAGAACAAGCGTCGGTAAAATAAACAGCCTCATCAATGTCTTGTCTTTCATGTGACTATAGTGAGTTTCGATATCCGATACTTGATTTTTATCAATCTTTTTTCCCATAGGTAATTCCCTTCAACAAAGCAAGCTTATGAATGCCCCCCGCTTATTTACAACAGGGGGCATTTATTAATCAATGACTAATCATAGTACCCGGCTTTCTTGAAAATCTCCTCCCACTGTTTTGTACATTTATTGAGAGCGGCTTTGGCAGTACCGGAACCTCCGACAACATAATCGGCAATTGTCTGACTGAATGTTCTTAAAAGCTCATCATACTCTGGGCAAGCCCACCAGTCCTTGAAGATTTCCATCGTTACCTTGAATGTAGGATTATACGGCGCTGCATTAAGGAACTCATCGGTTGCCAATACTTCTGCATTGCATGTATATCCTCCCAATTTTGCCCATTCCATTTGTGTATCTTTTTTCACAAACCACGCAAGCCACTTGAAGGCAAGGTCCTGTTTCTTTGAATAAGTAACCACTGAAGCGCCCTGTCCTCCAAGAGCTGAAAACTGTCTTACCTTTCCGTCATAACCTTTCTGCGGAGGACATGCAAAATAACCGGTATCCTTCGCATACGGGTTTGTCGCTTCATTTGCAAGCGCCGGGAAGAAAGCCAGATAGTTGCAGGTCATCGGTACAATACCGGCGGTAAACGCATCGTTACACTTCACGTAAAATGCATCCCCAAACCCCGGAGGAACGAACTTAAAGAGTTCTTCGTAGTACTTTATTCCTGCAATAGAACCCTTTGAATTGAGCAGACCATCCACCTTATAGGTTGAATAATCACCGAGCTCACCGCCAAATGACCAGATTACCTGCTCTGCAAACATAGCCAGTGAGTCGTATCCATTGTCACCATAAATGGCAATACCATAGAAACCATTGTCAGGATTATTGAAGAACTCCGCTATGTCCTTGAGCATATCCCAGGATTTCGGGACACCAAGCTCGTAGCCGAACTTAGCTTTAAAAGCTGCCTTGTTCGCCGGGTCTTCAAAGAGATCCTTACGATACGCCCATGCGAGTCCGTCACCTTCACACGGAACTGCAAAGTATTTCCCGGACCCCTTCGGGTATTCCGCAAAATAGGTGAGAGAAGCGGGAGTAAAGGTTTTATCTACTCCATGCTCCTTAATCCAATCGGTCAGCTCAACATAATGCCCGTTAACAGCCATATTTCCAATATCCTGGCTGTCACCGATTATTATGTCCCAGGCATCGCTGTGAGCAATCATCTCCGTGTTGTACTTTTGCACAAATGTTTCCCATGGAGTCTGCTCGACAATTACCTTTATTCCGGTTTCCGCTGTAAAGCCTTCGGAGAGCTTTTCGAGATAATCTGCAGGCGCCCACTGTGCCCAGTGAATAGTGATAAATTGCTCCCCTGCAGGCTTTTCTTTCCCTCCGCCTGCAAAAACAAACACTATTGAAGCAAATACAAAGATCATCACCACTCCGAACATTACTAATTTTTTCCTCATTTTAATCCCCCTTCATAGTGTAATTGTTAAACTCTTACCATTCTTCGAGAATTGCCTGTATTCGTCCGCTGTTCGCAGGATTTTGATAACGATTACAAGCTACTCCCCTGTAAGCCCTTTCCATCACCTCCTTAATATTATTGTGAAATAATTATGGTTGCTATACTATCGAAAACTCGTCATTCGCACAATTTGTTTTATGGAAAAATAAAGACTGCTTTTAGTAATAAACTTATTAATAATTTCATTATTAGGACATGTTACGGACTACTACAGTATAAAAATAAATATTTTATTGTCAAGGATAAGTTATGAGAATTTTCTTCATGGGTATATAAATATACAGCGCTAAAAGAATAAAAATTCGCATAAGGCTTTGAAGGCAGGATTCCATCGCACCGAATACACAATCACTCACCGGTTTACCTTCACTTTTTTTTCTTCTCAAAAAGTTTGTGGTATGAACTTATAATCTTGCTGCCAAGGTCACTTTCCGGATCAACTCCGGACACTTCCATCATTGTACGCTCCAGCCCCAATTCTCGTATCATTTTTTGAAGCCTGATTGCCTCGGTGTCTTCACTGTAATCGTAGCAGAATGCCGCAGCACAGACGACCGCGATATTCTCAGGGAATATTCCCTGCTCGATGCAGAGGCGGGCGCTTCCTACCAGCCGGTCATGCGGCCCGAGTTTTCTGATTGGATCGCGGCCTACACGGTATATGGTATCCATTATCATCGGATTGCTGAAACGGAGATTGATATCAGCCCGCACCCTATCCTGGCTTTCCCTGTCGATATCTTTAGAGAACCGCGAAAGCAATGCTTCCGATATTTCATCGAGAGCGCCGTTGAAGTAGATCAGAAGAGCAGTGTCCTCAAACAGCTCATGCACATAGGTAAATCCCCTGAGATACCCGAGGTACGCAAGGGCGGCATGCCCCAGATTATAGGTGAAAAGCTTGCGTGTTACCTCAGCTTCGAAATTATCCACCGCTCTGATACCCTCAATGGCGGGAGGCATTCCTCTTACTGCGTTGCCATCATAGGGAAGCGCATGAAAGGAATCGGCCATAACAAAGAGAGGGTCATCCACCCCGAATAGGTCGCTTTTTGAGGGAACCATTCTCGCGACAATGGTTCCCACGAAGCCGATGTTTTCTTCAGTCCATTTCTTCAATGGTTCATCCATGTCGCGTATAACCGCATCTTTGAGGATTTTCGAGGCGGTGAGTGTATTTTCGCAGAGGTAGATATCCACCGGCGGTGCGGCCCTTTCAAACCGAAGCTGAATTCCCATTAAAATAAGCGGTGCAATCGACTCGAGATTCCCGACACCGACTGCGGTGCCGATTACATCTGCATTCGCGACAGCTTCAGCAACAGCAGTTACATTGTCTGCGTCAATCGCGTGTATGCGATGGATTGTGAGGTCAATCTCACTTCTGGTCTGTGCATCAAGAAGCCGCAGGGGATACTGTCTTTTTTCATTTATCAGCCTGACAATGTCGGATGAAACATCTACGAATGTCGTCTCGTATCCTGCTTCATAAAAAAGCTGGCCCATAAATCCGCGGCCGATATTTCCCGCTCCGAACTGTACGGCTTTCTTCATATGTCAACAACTCCTTGTGGGCAATGCGAGATGGATGTGCCCTTTATTACCTTCAGCCTCATGCGCCTTATAGCAGGCCTCTTTGTTTGCACAGGTAGCCGGCAGAACATGTACTCAGCAGTACAAATAAAAGGCAGCACATTGTAGAAGAGCGTTAGTGCCTGTGGTAATATTTCTAACAGGGCATAGAGCCGGTATGTATACAGAATCGTTCATCAGATGTGGTCTTCATCGATCACTCTAATAATGACCCCTTCACCCTCCAGCTCGTCGAGCGCGTTTATTTCGGAAACCGCTTTTTTCAGGTTGGATTCACGGGCCGAATGGGTCAGCATTACGAGTGGAACATGTTCATGCTCTTCTTCAGTTTCTTTCTGTATAACAGAGGCAATGCTTATTTGATTTTTTCCCAGTATTCCCGCTATCTTCGACAGGATGCCGGGACGGTCGAGCACATGAAATCGAAGGTAGTATCGTGACACGCTGCTTTCAAACGGTAATTGCGGAAGATTTCTGTTGAAAACGTATGAATAGCGGTCATACTCTCCATCGCTTTTCATCTTGTGCGCAATGTCGACTATATCGGCGACGATGGCACTCGCTGTGGGATAGGCGCCAGCACCCTTTCCGTAGTACATCGATTTGCCCAGGAAATCCGAATACACCATAACCGCATTATCCTCCCAGCTTATCGCCGCGAGTGGATCGTCCCTGGAAACAAGGGCAGGATGCACCCTTACGAGCACCCCCTGCTCGATCTTCTCGGCAATAGCGAGAAGCTTTAAAACAAACCCGAGTTCATTCGCGTACTCCATGTCCCGCTCCGAGATGTGCTCGATCCCCTCGACATACACTCTGTCGTGATCGATATATGAACTGAATGCGAGTGAGGAGAGTATGGTGATCTTATGGCGCGCATCACTCCCTGAAACATCAAGAGTGGGGTCCGCCTCTGCAAAACCACGCTGCTGCGCCTTCTCAAGCGCCGCCCGGAAGTCAAGCCCCTCCCGGGTCATACTGGTAAGAATGAAGTTTGTGGTTCCGTTCAGAATTGCGACGATCTTCTGTACCTTGTTTCCGGTGAGTGCCTCGCGTATGGTTTTAATTATCGGTATGCCGCCGCCTACCGATGCCTCGTATCCGAGCTCAACCTTCGATTTCAGTACTTCCTCGAATATTTCTCTTCCGTGAGTCGCAAGAAGAGCCTTGTTGGCGGTAACGATGTGTTTTCCATTTCGTATTGCCTGTACTGTTAGTTCTTTCGCAATTGTTGTGCCGCCTATCAGTTCGACGACGACATCAATGTCAGGATTTTCCAGAACATCCGAAGCAGCGGTTGTAAAAACTCCATCGGGGATTCCCAATGCAGCCCTTCTCTGCATATCCGTATCAGCGGTCTTTTCAATTATTATTCTGACACCCGATTTTGTGCTGATAAGATCACCGTTCCTACGCAGCAATTCATACAGACCGGAGCCGACAGTGCCAAGCCCCAGGATGCCGACTTTTATCGTCTTCATGATTTCTACCTTAATTCAGTCAATACATAATGTGACCGGAATGAACAACAGATGTCCTATAGTAATTCTTTTAAATATGTTTTGAGCTCATTGTATTCGTAAAACACCCTGTGCTGCGGGAATTCACGTACAACATTTTCAGGAGGCCTGAAAAGTATCCCCACATCAGCCTCACCGAGCATCGTCGTGTCATTGTAGGAATCTCCCATCGAAATGACTCTGAAGCCGAGATTCTTTAATGCTTTTGTCGCCTTTTTCTTTCCATCCCTGATGCGCAGATGGTAGCTTACAATTGTATTGTTTTCATCCGTTTCAAGATTATTGCAAAACAGTGTGGGGTATGAGAGTTTTTTCATCAAGGGGAGGGCGAACTCATAGTATGTGTCGGAGAGGATAACAACCTGCGACCGATCACGCACCCAGTCAAGAAAATCGTTTGCACCTTCAAGCGGGTCCACCGAATTAATTACATCCTGTATGTCGGACAGCGCAAGATGATTCTCCTTCAATATCTCGAGCCGCATCTTCATGAGCTCATCGTAATCAGAGACATCACGCGTGGTGAGACGAAGTTTCTCAATGCCGGTTTTTTCAGATACTGCAATCCATATCTCCGGAACGAGAACACCCTCGAGGTCCATGGCAACGATTGTCGGTTTTTTCTCCATGACAGCAGTAACTCCGTCTCTTGATAATACATCGACAGCATTTTTCGAACGCAAAGCATCCGAATAATCATATGAGTGGTTATCGAAGCTGGATAAAGGAATATAAATCCGGCGTTCTGCATCGTCAACAGGAATGCTCCTCGAACATAGAGCATCGACTGGAGACCCTGACAATCGTCAGGGCAGTGCCGCTGGTAGGCGGAAAGCTCTCCACGACAGGCAAGCGGGGTTATATCCACTCACCTGGATTAATCAGGTGAGCGCACCGGTGACATTCGACCATGGAAAAAATCTCTTCCGTGTCCAGGTTCTAGTGTACGGTTATTACCTTGTCAGGTAGAACTCGACACGTCTGTTTCGCGCCCGCCCTGCCTCAGTACCGTTATCGTCAATGGGTATCTTTTCTCCCTTGCCTTCAGTTGTCAGCCTGTCTTTATCGATATCGTGCGCAACGAGATACTTGTACACCGAAAATGCGCGACGCTCGGAAAGCTTCTGGTTGTATTCATCCGATCCAATCGAATCCGTATGCCCGACCACCCTGATCTTGTACGCCGGGAACTTGTCGAGAATCTCGATAAGCCTGTTCAGTATCGGAAAACTCTGCGGCAGCAAATCTGATTTATCGAACTCGAATTGAATGGAATTGATCATTATCTTAAGACCCTCGGGTGTCTTAATAACGAGAATGTCAGTTCCGAAACTCCTCGATACCGTTATACTGTTGTTATATATATCCGACGCTCTGAGCTCCGCTATGTAATTGCTTGCCGAGTCTACAAGCACCTCCCACTTGTTTCCGACTTTTTTATAGGTGTAGATATCCGGCGGTGTAAACCCTTCAGGCATCTGCACCGGATCGGAAAAACCGTCCCAGTGCAGCGTCTTTTTGAAATTTCCGCTTCCGGAATATCTCTTCAGAGGGGTGTTTCTGTCGGGTTTGCCGTTCCACACCCTGTACAGGGTAATATCCCACTCACGGACGCCGTTTTTATCGCCTATCTCTGTGTTGATGTACAATGTATCGGCCTCACCATCACCGTCCGGAGAAAACAGTTTGGGGGAAACAACGAAAAGATACCCGGGAGCTTTTGTATCAACCGTAATTGTGCCCGGCTTGCTTGCAGGATGATTGCCGCTTTCATATACGAGCCGTAAAGTATAGCTGTACTCTCCATCCGGCACCACGCCGCCGTCTTCACCGGTTCCGTCCCACGTTACCGCTGCGGGAGGTGTGCCGCTTCCGCCGATTTTCCGAATCAGGCGACTTTGACTGTCGATGACATCGATGCTCCAGGAAATAAGACCCTTCTCTGAAGCAAGAACAGGGGTAAAAACAACCGTATCGAAAGCCCCGTCGTTATTGGGTGATATTCCCCGTTCACTTGCCAGAAGGCTCACCTTCTCATACTCTGTTGTCAGGACAATATCGTTGATACTCTGTTCGGCTGTGTTTCCTGCTGCATCCTCCCCTCTGACGGAGTAGGAGTATACCCCCTCTTCAAGGGGATTCCCGCTGTCATCCCGACCGTCCCACACAATCTCAGCCGGAGGATTCCCGACCCAGTTGAAGCTCTTCACCACGACACCACCGGGGCCCCTGATTTCGCCTGTGTAAGTATCATCCTTATCGCCACGCATTCTCTGATAAATGGTGAGAGTTTCCTTGGCGCCGTCGTTATTCGGTGAAATGTTTAAATCCTCGACATACACCTCGATCGATGGAGCCAGTGTATCAATTCGTATGTCCTTCGGTTTTGATATCGGATTGTTGCCCGCATCGTACAGAATACTGAGCACCGTCGAGTAAAGGCCGTCCTCTGCCAATGCGCCTGCATCTGTTTTTCCGTTCCACACCACCTCTGTCGGCGGCACTTTCCCCATATTCTGATTATTGAAGGAGCGCACCACCATATTGTTCCTGTCCCGAATATCGAGCTTCCACTCAACGATGCCCTCCATACTGCTCGTATGCAGATTGAATGTAACACTGTCCTTAATACCATCACCGTTCGGCGATATAATATACTCGTCAGGCTCGACAGACACCTCTTCAAAACCGGTCACAAGCTTTATAGGACCCAGGCTTGCCACTGTACTGTTTCCGACCCTGTCTCTTCCGGTAATGATATAGGTGTAAATACCCTCAATGGGCTGGGTGTTGTTGTCCCCTATACCGTCCCAGACGATTACTTTCGGCGGATTCGTGCCAAACTCAAATGTCTTGAACGTTGCGCCGGCGGCATTGACGATTTTCGCTTCGAAGATATCTCCCTCGCCGGATTTTATGGTGTTCACGATATTCATGGTGTCTTTCACGCCGTCACCGTTGGGAGAAAATGCCGTAATATTCGAACTGACGGTTATGGAAGGGGGTGTATTGTCGATTCGAATAAACTTGTAAAATGATTCGGGATGATTCCCGCTTTCGAAGAAAAGCCTGAATTCAAGTGAATAGAGCCCGTCGGGTAAAACCACCCCCTCGCTGTCTTTTCCGTCGAAACTTATTACATCCGGAAAAACCTTACTGCCGCTGTATTCCCTCACATCCCTCCCCTTTTCATCGACGATACGAAGATCCCAGTTGATGAGCCCCTCGGTGCCGCTCGAGAACAGCCGTATATCATCCATATCCGAATAGCCGTCACCATTGGGTGAAAAGGCCTTGAGTACCGGGGATGCGGATATCTTTTCATATTCCGTTCGGACGACAATACCGTCCACCGAGGATTCGGTCCGGTTGTCCGCAAAGTCCGATGCCGCAATCGTGAATTTGTACACCCCTTCCTTGACGAGAGCCCCGCTCTGGTCTCTACCGTTCCATTCGAAGACTTTCGGGACAGAGCCTGTTTTTTTCTCTTCAAGCACCGTGTTTCCGTCTCTGTCGCTGATACGTATTACAATTGCGTCGTCCTTTCCAATATTTGCGCTCTTGATTGTAATATCCAGGGTATCCTTGACTCCGTCATCGTTCGGGCTGAAGAGGAGCTCTTTCGCTTCCGCTTCGACAATGGGTGTAACATCATCAACAATGATCTGTTTCTTTTTGGTAACAATTTTATTGTTGTTCTCGTCCCAGGCTGTCAGGACGTAGCTGTACTCGCCATCGGGCACAACGTTTCCCTCAGAGTCCTCACCGTCCCATTCTATGAATTTCGGTATTTCCACCTCCTGTTTTTTCGAGAACACCCGTTTGAAGTACTTGGCGAACGTCATTTTCCTGATCTTTCTCACATCCTTCGCCTCGAAGGACTTCACCGGTTTTCCCTGCGCGTCAGTAATATCGAGTTTCCAGCCGAACACCATCGTATTGTCGTTTATACTGATATCGAGTTTTGCCAGATCGTTTATTCCGTCATGATTGGGTGAAAAATATTCACGCTCTGCATCTACCGCTGCCTCGGGCGGCTTCTTATCATACGTACCGAAGGCGACGTTTATTCCCGCATTATGCACAATCTGCCTGCTCCCGTTGAAATTTGTGGGTAGAAGCGAATAGGATAACTGGACGCCTGTGTCCTTTATATCAAAATTCAGATCAACACCCACTGAGAATGGGCCGACATCCTCCACTCCCAATCCCGCCCCGAGTTTGACATCGACCATATCAAAGAAGATATTTTCAAGGCCCACCCCTGCAAAAAAATTAAACGGATTGACGGGAATCGCCGCATGCGTTGAAAGACGCGCCCTGTAAATACCCTGCCGTATTACTTCAGCCTGCACGCCGAGATCGGCTTCAAGCGGTGGAAACGCATCGTATCCTGAATAGGAAATATTCTTTCCGATATTCTTCAGGGCCAGCCCGACTGAATGATCGAAAAATCCGAAGCCCGTACCGCCGACTTCCTTTCTGTATATTGTTCCAATATCAAAGGAGGCAAGAAAATCCCGCGCCGGCCCGTCATTAGCAAAACCCACATTGATGCCTGCTCCGAACAGCCACTGTTCACTTACCGGTTTTGAGAACGTCCCCTTCATGCCGATTACATCCCCTGCACTCACCCCCGACGGTGAGGTAAGGGCGAGCACATTGCCCGTAATGATACCGACAGTGGTCGGAAAACTTGCACCGAAATTAAGAAGAAAGTTGTCACCGCCGAATCCGCCGAGCGAAAGGCCCGAGGTAATTCGTTTGGTATCGGCAAGCGCGGCCGGGTTATACAGATTCGATTCCATGCGCATGAAATCAGCCGCGCCGCTCGACCCAAGCGGAAAATAACTGATACCGCTGCCTAAATAGTAGTACTGCGAACCGGGAATTTGATCCGCAAAAGCAAAGCCTGCCGGTACAACCAGCAGGAGAACCAGCAGAAGGGATGTCCTTTTCATCATATTTCTCCCTTTTATACAACATACGAGGGTTATACATAAAAAACCAAAATGTTCAGTATCCTGGCGAATATAAAAAATATCAGGGAAGCGCACTTTCGGTTGTAAAAGGTTCAAACCAATAAGGCTCGCTGATCAGCGGTTTTCCCATTCAGCCGGCCAGATGAACTGGAATTTCAATGGATAAAACCATACAGCCGACCTGTATAGCCAGTATAGCACATATTGCACGATTTTTTACCATTTTTCTATGATAATTTTCTATGGTCGAAAACAGGTTTGTCAGCAGCCCGTGTCATAGCGTGTATTTATAAGATTGCCGGTGGTGTTATTCGGAAAAGGGCACTCCGTCCAAAATATAGTAGAATGCAGGGGACTTCGTTGCGGTACTGTGTATCGTGTCCCGTAAAAACAGCCCGGTCAGTATGTGCGGCATTTTAACGTTATATGAAAACTGCCCGAGTTTTTCGAGAAGCCCTCTCCCCCGTGTAAACTCAACAATAGCGGGAGTGGCGATACCCGCCAATTTGGATAGTATCTTCACAGCGTCCTGCATATAACCGACCTGGTCTATGAGTCCGAGGGCTCGTGCATCTTCGGCCAGGTAAAGCCTGCCATCGGCAAGCTTTTCCACCTGCTCGCGGGTCAGGCCTTTCCTGCCCTCCGCAACCGCATCTATGAACCGATCAAGAAGACGGTCGACAATATTTTGATTCCAGGCAATCTCTTCCCTGTCTACCTCCTTGAAGGGAGACATCGAGTCTTTGTGTTTGCTCGACTTGACCGCAACATACTCGATTCCGTACTTATCCATAAGCCCTTTAAAGTTGAAATTATACATTATAACGCCGATACTGCCGGTAAGCGCAGTCGGGTACGCAACGATCTCATCGGAGGCCGAGGCGATATAGTATCCACCGGAGGCCGCCATCTGTTTGATAAAGCTGACAACGGGAATCCCGCTTTGAGCGCGAAAATTCAAGATCGTATTGTAGAGAACATCGCTTGCCGTTACACTCCCACCCGGACTGTCAATCAAAAGCAGCACACCCCGTATGTTTTTATCTTCACGTATGATGTTCAGTCTATTACGCACGGCATTTACAGGATTTTCAACATACCCGAACATACCGTCAGTGGAATCATACTCTGAAATGACGCCGTTTACCCGTATAACCGCGATCTCATCGGAGGAATCCGGATTGGAGAATGGGAATTTTTCATCTGCATATATCTTATTATACCCCTTTTGGACAAACTCCCTGTCCTTCTGAGCGGTTATGAGGCTCATAACCACAACAATAATTATCAGAATAATATTTAAAAGAACACTGATGGCAAATATCCCCGCAAGAACGGCCTTTGCAATTGTATCGAGCCAGTTTTTTCTACGGGTTTTTTTTATTTCATGATCATCATTGTACATGTACTGTTTTTCCTCTCCTTATTTATAATACGTCACGAGACGATTCATGTCAAAACATGTCTATTATTTCATGTTTCTCATTTTCCTATGTAAAGATGCAGGATTGTCGGAGGATCTTCACCGTTCAGAAGACCCATTTCCCGAAGGCATTTCTAGATACCCGCAGGTACAGGGATATTCTATTCCTGCACCTCGATCCCTTTCCAAAAGGCAAGGTACCCTCGTATATGGCTCGCCGCTTCTTTTGGTTCGGGATAGTACCAGGCGGCATCTTTGTTGATCTCACCATTCACCTCTATTGAATAGTACGACGCAAGGCCCTTCCAGGGGCACGTTGAGTGCGTGTCGCTCTCTTTCAAGTATTGGCGATTCACAGATTCAGGAGGAAAGTAGACGTTTCCTTCCACAACTTCAACAGCATCACTTTCAGCGAGCACTGTATTGTTCCATATTGCCTTGGCCATTTTTCCACCTCTGCTTTTGATATAAAAAACATTACTCCTGCATAGACCCGAGGTCAACTTTTTATATTTATAATACGGGTACAAATAAAACTAAATATTTATTATCCGGGGGCGGAAACACAAACGCCGCTTCCATCAGAAAAATATTCTTCTTGCCTGGAGGATACCGAGCGCTATGATGAGGGATGCGGTCGGAGTGCTCAGCCATCCGATGGCGATTCTCCAGAGCACCTTCAGGTTTACCGATTTACTCGATTTCACCAGGCCTACGCCCATAACCGCTCCGACGATTGCCTGTGATGTTGAGACCGGCACCCCGATAAAGGTAAATATATGAACGGTGATGTCCTGTCCTAAAACCGCAACGAGAGCGGCGAAATCGCTCATCTTTGTTATTCTGCTGCCCACCGTTCGCATTACCGGCTTGCTGTAGGTTATGACACCAAGCCCTATTGAGAGCCCTCCGATCACCGACGCTGTTACCGGAGTAAGCAATCCCGCTTTGACGAAAACCCCGGTTGCATTGGCAACATTGTTCGCACCCAATGTATAAGATCCGTATATGCCGGCAATTAGAAAACCGATCCTCATCATCAAGGACCACATACGGATATTCTTTACCCGTCCCTCTAAAAGCCAGCCAAGCACTTTGTACAGGCCGTACGAAATAACTGCCGCAGTTATCGGGTTTAACACCCAGCTCAAAAGAACCTTTACGAGTATTCTGAGGTCAACTACTCCGGATGTAAGGCCGATTGCAAGAATGGAGCCGACAATCGCCTGAGAGGTGGAAACCGGAAGCGCAAGCACGGTCAACACGTTTATCGTAATTGCTGCGGCAAGCGATGCAATAAATGCCGTTGTAATATCCATGTCAGTAAGCCCGCCGAGGGTCTTAATGCCCCGGGCCCCCTCCAGGTAAGCGCCTATAAGAACGAACACAGCTGTCAGTATCACCGCAGTCCTGTACCTGATGACACCGGTGGATACCCCGGTCCCGAATATATTTGCTGCATCGTTCGAGCCGAGGCCCCACCCAAGATAGATTCCGGCAATTATTCTAAACATAGGCATTACCGATAACCAGGGATTCGATTTTACTATTTAATAAATCCAGCAATGTCCGAAGAAATTCGGTCAACGCCATATAAAATTTCACAAAAAACTCCTCTCGATGGAGAAATTCCGCAAAAATCTTTGAAAAAAACAAAAAGAGCAGCTCAACCCGAACCGCTCTTTCTATGCACTCCCTATTTGCACTTTATAATAGTCACTATACTAAAAAAGATTGACCATCCTGAATAATAATTGTACAATACATTTACTTTAAATATTAACACTTTTTTAACAGAAAACTAACAATTATAATCGGCGATTACAAGTATTTTATTAAGGAAGCGAATAAATAAATCTTTAAGGAGGTTCACAGATGAAAAGGGCAGTTATTTTTCTCGTTGTTTGCATGCTGGTATTTCCGGTTTTTCTGTTTGCCGGAGGGCAAAAAACAACTGGAGGCAAAGCAGTTGAGGAGGGAAACGAGATTACGCTGTACACATCACTGGAGACTGATGAAACCGAAGATTACATCAAGGCTGCTGAAGCAGCAACCGGTTTGAAAATTAACTGGACCCGTTTCTCCACGGGTGTTCTCGGCGCAAAGCTTCTTGCAGAGAAGGAAAATCCTCAGGCAGACCTGGTATACGGCTGGGCCGTTACCTATCTGATGGATTTCACACAGAGGGGTTTCTTCGAGCCGTATGTTCCAAAAGAAGGCGACAAGATTCCCGCTCGGTTCAAGGACCCCAACAACAACTGGTACGCAATCGATCTGTACCTTGCCGCGTTCTGCGTGAATACGGAGAAGCTCACTGAGTACGGGCTTCCCATGCCGACCTCATGGGCAGATCTTACCAATCCGGTATATGCCGGACATCTCATTATGCCCAACCCCGCAAGCTCGGGAACGGGATTTCTGCAGGTAGCCGGAATTCTCGAAACAATGGATCCGGACTATAAGAACAAAACTGTTGCCGAAAACAAGGGCTGGGAATTTCTTGAAAAGCTCGACAAGAACATGGGCCAGTACATCAAGAGCGGTTCACGGCCTGCAAAGTACGCTGCTGCCGGCGAGTATGTGATCGGCGCATCCTTCGCGTTTGTCATTGCGAACCTCAAGAAAGAGGGAAAGCCGGTGGAGATGGTGCTCCCTGCAGAAGGCAGTGCGTATGAGCTCGAGGCAAACGCGCTCATGAAAGGGGCGAAACATCCGAACAATGCAAAGAAGTTCTTAGACTGGGCGCTTTCCGACGAAGCCATGAAACTTTACGCCAAGTGGAAAGTCGGTGTAACCAAACCCGGTATTCCGCCCGCACGGCCGGACCTGCCGAAACTCGAAGACATCAAGCTCGTTCCGATGGACTTTGACTGGCAGTCTGCAAACAGGGGCGATATCCTCATCACCTGGCAGGACAAGTTTTTAAGATAAGGAATGTGTAACCGATACTAAGGACGTTTTGTTTCCGGAAGGACAAAACGTCCTTCATTTTTTTTACAGATGGCGGACGCTTTCATAAAAAAAACTTAGAATCGCTCTAGAGCAAACTACTGCCGGTGGTGAACGGCATTATCCGGACGAAAAACGTCCGGATAACATCTTTTTACCCGGGGAGGCCTGAATGGAAAAAGATATTATTCTTGAAAGTATTACGAAGAAATTCGACAAGATTGTCGCCGTTCGCGATATGAACCTTCAGGTTAAAGAGGGGGAGTTTGTCTGCTTTCTCGGTCCCTCGGGCTGCGGCAAAACAACCACCCTTCGCATGATAGCGGGTTTTGAAACTCCCTCAAACGGCATCATTCGATACAAAGGCGAGGTCATCAACGATGTCATTCCGCAAAAGAGAAACTTCGGCATTGTGTTTCAGTCCTACGCGCTCTTTCCCCACATGACCGTTGCAGAAAATGTTGGGTTCGGCCTGAAAATGAGAAAAGTTCCCAAATCCAAAATCGACGCACGAGTCGACGAGCTGCTCGAGCTGGTAGGGCTTGCCGACCAGAAGCGTAAATACCCGCCCGAGCTTTCCGGAGGCCAGCAGCAAAGGGTAGCGCTCGTCCGATCCCTCGCGACCTATCCGGAGATTCTCCTCCTCGATGAACCGCTTTCCGCACTCGATGCAAAGATCAGGGTCAACCTGCGGGCTGAGATAAAGAGGGTACAAACGGAGCTCGGCATCACCATGATATACGTCACTCACGACCAGGAAGAAGCGCTCTCGATTTCCGACCGGGTTATCGTTATGAACAAGGGATTCATCGAGCAGGTCGACAAACCAATTGAAATATACAAGAATCCAAAATCCAGATTTGTCGCGGATTTTGTCGGCACCTCCAACTTCTTTGAAGGCGAGCTTAAAAAACACACTGTTGTTAATGATAAAACCGGAATCTCATTCAACGTTACCTCCGACGCATTCAAAGCCGCCGGCACAGCATCCGGGGCCGTTACACTTTCGATACGGCCTGAAAAAATCGTTCTTCTTACAAACGGACAAAACATACCGGCCGACTTCGACAGGGCAAACATCAAAAAGGGCACCATCGAGGTCGTCACATTTCTCGGTGTTATCGTCCGTTCGCTCGTAAAACTTGCCGGCCAGCGCATAATTGTCGATATAACAGAAACAGAGTTTGAAGAGCGGAGTATCAGCATGGGGGATACCGTCTCCTTCTATTTCCCGCCTGGTGATTTTCTCGCATTCAGGGGTGAGGGGGCATGATGAACAGACAGGAAGAGCTCAAAATAAAACCCGTGCACACCGTACTCCCCGACCAGGCGGTGGCCTATATCATTGTTTCCGTTATCTTTGTCTATTTTCTCTTTTTTCTGCTGTACCCTCTCTTACAGATATTAAAGACGAGTGTTTTCACACAGAGCGGGTTTACCCTTTCCAACTACGTCGAGTACTTCGGAAAGGCGCGTATACGAAGGTCCCTCTGGAACAGCTTTTATGTCGCCAGTGTCACAACCACAATCACTACGATTATGGCGTTTCTCGTTGCATATGCGATTACCAGAACCACCATACGGGGAAAATCCTTTCACAAGGCAGTATCCTCTCTTCCGCTCATGGCGCCTTCGGTCGTGCAGGCGCTTGCCCTGATATCACTTTTCGGAAGAAACGGGCTCATCACAAACTGGCTCAGCGGAAAGTGGGACATCTACGGCGCACCCGGTATTATCATCTCTGAGATTTTTTACTGCTTTCCCTACGCCCTTCTTATCCTTATAACAACTCTCTCTGCCGTGGATACACGCCTGAACGAGGCGGCCGAATCCCTGGGCGCAGGCCCCTTGACCGTCTTTTCAAGGATAACCATTCCGTCGGCGCGTTACGGTATCTTCTCTGCAGCGGCCCTGGCTTTCAACCTCACCATCACCGATTTCGGCAACCCGATTGTAATAGGCGGCGATTACAACGTACTTGCAACCGAGATCTATACACAGGTCAATGGAATGCAGAGGTTTGATCTGGGTGCAACGATCAGCGTGATACTGCTCGTGCCTGCAGTGCTCGCATTCGTTCTCAATAACTATTTTACCAAGCGGAACTATTCACTCATAAGCGGTGCCGCACGCCCGTTTCTCAGACCCTCAAGTATTTCGAAGAAGGCGCTCTTCTCCACGATCTCATACATCATATCAGGCGCGATTATCATCATCTTTCTCACCATACTGTGGACATCTATCGTCGATGTGTGGGGCGGCCGAGCGGGAGAATCGAGAGAGATACTGAAATGGCTCACCAGCTTCAGCACCCGTCACTACAACTTCGAGCACCGCGGCAGATCGATCTCCGTGGTATGGACGAGTTTCTGGATTTCGATTATCGTCGCCTTTTTCGGAGCGTGGCTGACGCTGATCGCAGGATATATCGTCGAAAAAAGAAAACCGCACGGAAACCAGCTTTTGTATCTCATCACCGTTTTACCGGCTGCGATCCCAGGTCTCGTTCTCGGTCTCGGGTACATCCTTGCGTTCGTCAAGGTCAACTGGCTGTACTACAAGGCATCGATAATCATACTTAACATTATTGTCGCCAATTTTACCCTCGGCATGCTCTCGACGATGACGAATATGAAAAATATCGATAAATCGGTGGACGAAGCCGCCACCTCCCTCGGCGCTGACCTGCCGAAATCATTTTTTCAGGTGATTTTTCCTCTGAGCAGGATAAGTTTCTGGAACAACGTACTCTTCTTCTTCGAACGGAGCATGGTTACCATCAGCGCCGTTATCTTTCTTGTTTCCCCGAAAGTAGATCTTGCATCGATTACCATCATCCATCTGATCGACGACGGGTACGTCGAAAGTGCCTGCGCCATGTCCACAATCGTGGTGGGGATTGTCGTTATCGTACATGTTACCTTTCTCTCTATTTTCAAGAAGAAGGGCATTAAAATAATGTAATGCCGCTATGAAAAAAATAGGACTATACTTTCTGCTGTTCCCGATCATATCGATACTGGCAGGAACGCCGTTAAAGACCGAAAGCTCTTCTAAAAAACCGAAAGCCGACAAGGCGGCGGAACATAAAATTCCTTCAGTACCGAAAAATCTAAAGGTTCTATCGGATCTCGATGAAGATACTATCCTTCAACTTTTAAAGTTTATCGATAATCGAACAGGCCTCGCGTGCATCTTTGTTTCATATGAGGGGACCGGGGACAGCTTTGACGTTTTTGTCGGCGGCTTCTTCAATCCTGCGCCTGAAATGGTTCATCCTTTTACGTCGGATGTATGGAAGGATACCAACAACGGGATAGTCTCCTGGTCCCGTTGGCAGAGCTGTCTTGTATTCAATACCATCCTACTTGATGACAACGGCCCAACTGATACAAAGCAGCCTGTTGACCTAACAGGTATGATCAGCGCGATCGACCCGCTGAAGGATAAATACACCGCTTCAGTACTGTACACCCTCTATAAAAAATACGGCAAGACGGTCCTCTATCGTATAAACAGGTACATCCCTTTATACATGAGCTCAAAAAAAGAATTAACGGCTGTACTGGAAAACGGAAGGTATGCCGGTGCTTTTACAATCGACGGACATGCGATCCCTTTACTTGAAGCAGAGTACCCTCTTCATATCGACTACACTGCACTCGACACCGATCAATTTCCCGTCACAACGGTGATGGATACAAATATCGCTTTCATATCTGCACATGCTCAAAACCTGCGAGGGGCACAGTACTTCATCGATTTCCTCGCAAGCGAGCAGTTCAGACGATTTGTGGGGAAGAACTTTTTTTTCACTCCGCCGTACCCGCAAAGAAGCCTGCAGACCGATTACCTGCCCCTGGCACTCGACGCAAACTGGTTTCAAGCCTTTACAGAAGTGTGGAAGGGTGTTGTCTTTCCCGAGGGAATCGACGAGAATCTTCTTTCGGAACTGCGGTAATCTCCTATCTTTAGGCAATTCGTTATTCGCATTTGCCTATTAGTACGTAAAAACAGCAGTGTTACATCAAGGGTTATGGCAAATTAGAGAATTTATGGTTTTATTTTAAAAAATTTAAGAATAACCCAGTCGTTAATAATATCAAGCTTCCCCTCCAGGTAAATGCCGTCAAAGGTCTGATAAATATTTCTTTCAGCCTTTGGAATCCTTCTGATTCCTTCGTATTTATTTTGAACCTCCAGTTTTAAATCCTCAATATCCTTCAGCTTTAATTTTCTGGTATTAAAAAATTGTTTTAAAACATCGACTTTGCCAGAAGTTGACCAATACCGATACTTGTAATCCATGGATTTACCTTTCGAGTATCTCTCTTGATCTTTTTGAAGTCGGACGAGCTCCTGTTTAATTGTCTTGCGGATATTCATCAATCAATTCCTTCTTTATTATTTTTAATATCATATTTGTTTTTTTTGAAACGAAGCAATAAGGTAAAAATAGCTAATAAAGAAAATATCAAAATTATATATTAAGAAAGATTGTTTACTAGACTGAAAGAATAATTCTATCATACTCTTCAATACAGTATAACACATTTTTCTTTTTTTTATTGCATTCTCTCGATTTTTTAATAATTGTGGGTCTCGGTAGAAAAAACTCCCGTACACCTTTCTGCAGGGAGTTTCGCAGGGGATCTTGCAACAGGACTGCTCATCCGGCACTTCTAAAAACATATTGCAAATGACTTCTCTTTCTAATAAAGAATCCGGATAGTATTACGCCTCCATAATTACTTTTATCCTATGAGAAGTATTATGTCTCCATAATTACCCATGCCCCATAAATAAGTATTATGTCCCTTTGATTCTGAGTTGCTGCAAGGCTTCCAGTGCGATCTCGCGGTCATCAAAGTGGACTTTTTTTGTGCCAAGCACCTGGTAATCTTCATGACCCTTGCCTGCAATCAGTACAATGTCGTCCTTTTGCGCAAGCTCGATTGCACGGTAAACAGCCTCCCGGCGGTCGGGGATGATGATGTGATTGTCTCCGGTCAAACCCTTTTTAATGTCTTCTATAATTGCAAGCGGGTCTTCGGTTCTCGGGTTGTCGGAGGTCACGATAGCTATGTCGGAGCGCTCCTCAACGATCTTTCCCATCTTCGGTCGTTTCGTTCTATCCCTGTCACCGCCGCACCCGAATACGGTGATGATCCGGCCCTCCTTAAGGACAACTACCGCATCGAGGAGGTGCACGAGGGCATCCGGCGTGTGTGCGTAATCCACAAAGACGTGAAATCCCATGCCGCCCGGAACCCGTTCGAATCTGCCTGGCACGGTTTCAATGTCTCTGATCGCCTTTTGCACTGTTTTTTCTTCGATATCCATCGCACGTGCGAGCGCTACAGCCGACAGAATATTGTATATATTGTGCACACCGACAAGCCGGGTCTCATAAAGCGTTTTGTTGATGAAAAACCGAGTCCCTTTAATGGACAATGTGTAATCATGTGCAGCAAAGTCCGCACCCCGATTCAATCCATACGTTGTTTGTTCTATTCCCGTGATATTCAGAAGCTTTCTTCCATAGGGATCGTCGGAATTGATTACCATACCCGCGCCCTTATGCAGACCGGTAAAAAGCTTTGATTTAGCCCTGAAATAATCGTCCATGCTTGAATGAAAATCGAGATGGTCCTGGCTGAGATTGGTTAACACCGCATAATCGAAATCTCCGGGCAGAACCCTGTCCATGGCAAGAGCATGTGAGGACACCTCCATTACCGCATGGGTTATGCCTCCATCCCGCATCTCGGCAAATAACCGCTGTACTGCAACCGGATCGGGTGTCGTATTGTCGGCTTTTACCACGGTATCGTTGTACCTGTAGGATATCGTGCCGATAACACCGGGGTTGAATCCCGCTTCCCTGAGGATCGCCTCGAGCAGATAGGTTACCGTGGTTTTCCCATTCGTTCCTGTAATTCCTACGAGCTGAAATGAACCGGATGGGTACCCGAAAAAAGCGCGCGATATGAGCAGTACACTCTGCCGGGCCGACCGTGTCGTACACATGGCCACCGAATCGGGCGCCTTTACTCTGACCCCGTTCTCGACCACAACGGCAGCTGCACCTCGCAAAACCGCGTCATCTATATAGCGGTGCCCATTGTCCCTGTACCCATCGATTGCAATAAACATCCCGCCCTTTTTCACGGTCCTCGAATCAGCGCTTACCATCGATATATCGGGGTTGAGCATCCCATCATAGGTAACGACAGCTGCAGAATTCACTATTTCACGCAATTTCATCCTTTTTTACCACCATTTTTTCTGTTTTTTATAGTATACTGTTTTCCTGGATTATGGAATACCTCAAAGAGAGTTTATAATTTCCTGGCATGGAACTGCAATGAGATTGGTTATAAGAGACATTCTGACTGTAACGATGAACAGCAGACATGAGATCGGCCGCTATTCAATAGTCATCGATAAAGATAGGATACTGTCCGTCTCAAAGAAGCCTGTTGCACTACACCCGGGTGATACCGTCATTGACGGGAAGAACAGGATTGCACTTCCCGGGTTTATCAACGGACATATTCACTGTGATATAACTCTTGCCAGGGGCCTCGGCGATGGACTTACCCTGTATGAACAGGATCACGATTCGTGTGTGAGCAGAAAGAGGTGGTTCAGGGATGAGCTTGATAGAGAGGCGAGGCACTATGGCCGCCTGCTTCAGTACGCGGAAGCGGTAAAGGGCGGTACTGCGTTTATCTGCGATGTTCCATTCTGGTGGGAAGGGGACGATTTAACATCTCCATTCGCGGAAGTCGGTGTTGCGGGCGCAGTTGTTATGGATTACCGCACCGATTTTTTATCCGGCGAACTGGTTGATGAAAAAAGGTACTTCAAAACCGCAGAGAACCTTAGACAAAAAGGCATTCTGCCGATTGTCGAAGCACCTGCTGAAGAGGACTTTCATGAAGACCTCCTGCATATGCTTCTTAATCGCGCGGAGGATCTTGATACCCTGATCCAGATGCACCTTGCAGAAACGAAATGGCGGGAAGATATAGTCAGAAAGCGGTATAAAAAAACATCGATTGAATACCTTGACAGTATCCATTTTCTGAATCAACGGATCATCGGTTCGCACGGGGTATACATTGGCGAGAGCGACCGGGAACTGCTGAGGGACCGGGGATCGCGAATCGTTAACTGTCCGGCTGCCGAGATGAAAATTTCAGACGGAACTGCACCGGTGGTGTCACTTCTGAAAGACGGAGTACCGATCGGACTCGGCACGGACGGGGCGCTCTGGAATGATTCGGCAAGTTTGTTTTCAGAGATGAAGACGCTGCTTCTCCTGCAGAGGGTCTCATCCGAACCCTCTGCCATCAGTCCGCACGATTGCCTGTACGCGGCAACAATGGGCGGAGCGAAGGTATTTAACCTCGACAGTGACCTGGGGTCGATAGAACCGGGTAAACGGGCATGTATTACCATAGTCAATTTTTTCAACACCCGTATGCTGCCGCTTTATCATAACAACAGTTCAAACGTTCTTGAAAACCTGGTCACCTGTGCGGAAACTGCCGATGTTGAAACCGTCATCATCGACGGTGATATCGTGGTGGACAATGGAAAACTCAAAACATGTGATGAAGACACGCTTCTGGAAAAATGCCAACAGCTCGCGCTGGAAAGATTCGAAAGTATGATTTTTCGATAGTTCTTTTTTCATCAAAGGGGTACATTTACTCGGAGTTTTCAGCCCGGGTGTTACGCAAGCGTGCGCCGGCCATTTTCGGAGAAAAACGATGATTATTAAACTCCTCGATTATCTCAGTATCAACCGGGTGCTGTTCACCACAGCAACAACCAAGGAAGAGGTAATCGACGATCTGATCAAGATATCACGGGATGACGGCAAGGTAGAAGATGTTATGCGCTTCAAAAAAGCGCTTTTGAAACGCGAATCTATTATGAGTACGGGAATCGGATACGGCGTCGCCATTCCGCACGTAAAACTCCCCCAGATCGAAGAATTTTTCATTACAGTAGGAATTCATAAGAGAGGCGTAAACTGGGATTCACTCGACTGCAAACCGGTGTATCTTATTTTCCTCATCGCAGGCCCTGAAAAAAAACAGGAGAAGTATCTTCGTATTCTCGCGCAGCTGACAACGGTTATAAAAAAACCGGAGAGACGCCAACAATTTATCGAGTTGAGCACAAAGTACGAAGTGTTTGAACAGTTTGCCGATGCACTGAAATAGACCAAACTTCACTATATCTTCGTACGTATATCATGCATATTTCTGTCCTGCATTTCCATGAGCGACGAAAAGACACGTGCAACCTTACCATGCAGAGCCGGCAGCTTCAATACCATCTCATAGGTTTTTTTCGTATTCTTCTCCCTGGTATACGAGAGACACATAACATCAACCGGCGTTGCGTGTACCGGAATAGTTCCCTTTGCAAGAATTTCATCGAATACTGTAGTGTCGACATCCACCATTTCGCCCAGGTCGTCACCGTTAATAATGCATTCGTTCAGCAGGTTTTTCAGCTCGTGGAGATGATATGCCTTGTTGTCGGCAAGGCTGTCTGCAAATGATTTGAGCTCATTACCTTCAAGAAACTTTGCCGCCTTTCTATAGAATAAAAATGAATCCTGCTGTATCCTCACCGTATATCTGATCATTTCTTCAATTGTAAGTTCTTCCATTCTCTCACACTCCGTCAATTTCTCAAAACCTCTGTTAATAATTTCGACACTCGAACCATTCAGCCAAAAAGATGAACGGTTCATCGCACACATTATCGTATGAAATTTAACGAGTATTTACACGTTTGCATACTAATAAAAAATTATCTTAGATGATCTTCACATTTTTCCAGAAACAGCGATGACGGGCCGTCCACTTCGAATATTTTAATCACCTTTTTAAAATCATACACAGCCATTTCATATTTTTGTTCATAGTACATCTCAATACCGTGGGTATACAGCTTGACAGCCTGCTCCAACATCGTATGTTCATGCAGGAATATTTCATATATATCCCGTCCGATTTCCGTAGAGGATTGCGCCATATCGAGCTTTCTGAAATAGAGGGATTCCACCTTTTCGAGGTCATGTATCGAATCAGTCACAAGATAGACACCGAATGCCCGAGCTTTTTCAAGCATCTGCGCACTTGATTCAACTGAATCTCCGAGAACGAGATACTCATTACCAACAACTCCGGTGACGCCCATGTCAGATGAAACTCCCATTCGCACGGTCCATTTTATACCGCTTTTATTTCTATCGGATCGGTTCCGCTCCGCTATCCATCTCATTGTATCTTTTGCACATTGTACCGCGTTACCGTATGAGAGCGCATCTTCCCGGGGAATACCAAAAACAAGATTTATTCGGTACCCGTTTGAAAAGTTGATCAACCCGTTTTTTTTCGCAGCCGATGCTTTTAAAAATATATGAAAATCGTTGAGCTCATCCGTAATTACCTGCGGATAGAGATCCTTTATGGGTGTTAGAAAATTCTGCAACTCTATCATCAGAGATATTATATTCTGCCTTCTGCTCACTGTCTCTGTAATATTTTTTTCATTCAGTTTTAAAAGTATTTTATCCGGAATATGCTTCTTATACAGGAACACAATCTTTTTTAAATTATCTCTCTGTTTCA
>Ga0315534_1000325_pt1 | contig 32290 bp, 21 predicted proteins | sample SalMarSW160240MG_FD_203094 | JGI IMG/M metagenome (GOLD analysis project Ga0315534, IMG submission 203094) | Salt marsh sediment microbial communities from the Plum Island Ecosystem LTER, Massachusetts, United States - Salt Marsh Sediment SW1602-40 ...
GCGATCGATAATTCCAATAACATCATCGTAACCGGGTATTCCATGATCAGTGGCGATTATGATTATTTTACCGTGAAGTATGATTCCAACGGCACAGTTCTCTGGCAGGACACACTCGATAATAATGGCCTCTATGATATTAGCCGCGGCGTTGCCGTTGATGGTGCAAATAGTATCTTCGTAACCGGGTATTGTGATATCGATGATGATTGTGTTTATTTTACCGTGAAGTATGATTCCGGCGGAACGATTATCTGGGCAGATACACTGGATAATGGTCCTTTTGATTCTGCTTTCGGGGTGGCTGTTGACAATGCCGATAATACTATAGTCACAGGGTATACTTCAGATGGTGTCGATAATGACTATTTCACAGTGAAGTACGATTCCAGCGGCCTAGTCCTCTGGCAAGACACAATAGATATCTTTCAGTTTGATCAGGCTTATGGTATTGCCGCTGATAATTGCAATAACACCATCGTGACCGGGTGTTCTGGAGGCCCATTCGACGATTATGATTATTTTACGGTGAAGTACGATCCCAACGGCGTAGTTCTCTGGCAGGACACACTCGATAATAATAATCATGACGATGTCGCCTATGGTGTCGCCGTTGATAATTATGATAATATATATGTGACCGGATATACTTTAGAGCTATCTGGCGATTATGATTATTTTACGGTGAAGTATGATTCCAACGGCGTAGTTCTCTGGCAGGATATACTCGATAATGGTGACAATGATATCGCCCGTGCCCTTGCAGTAGATGATTTTAATAATATCTATGTGACCGGAAATTCCTACATAGGGAGTAATTTCGATTATTTTACCGTAAAGTATGCTCCTGTTTCTGGGATATCTGACAGAAATAAGCCGACTGATATCCCTGGTATGATACTATGTGATATTCATCCTAATCCATTTAGCGACAAAACGGAAATTAAATTTCAATTCCCAGAGTCTCGTGAACAAAACTCAGCCTTGTCCAGATTTGACAGAAGTCCTCGTTGCCCAGATGGATTGGTTAGTATAGCAATATACAATGCGTTTGGCAGACTAGTCAGGAAATATGCCGATAGCAGCGTGGGACTAACCAATCGTATTATCTGGGATGGTACTGACAATTATGGCAATAGACTTGCAAACGGCGCTTATTTCCTAATGCTTGAGACAGAAAGCTACAAACAGACAAACAAACTGCTTCTCGTTAGGTAGAAGAAAAAAGGGCTTGCCTAGCACTGAAAAAATAGGCACAACCCTTCAATCTGTACGCTTTATCTTATGTTTTATCGAATCGTATCGCAGACAATCCATGCGATTATTACAACGATAACGAGGATTATCCCCCAGCTCATTATTTCTCTACGTTTCATTTTCCTGCTCATGCACACATTATTCAAAGAATTGTCACAAAGTCAAGTCTGTTCTCTTTGTTTCCATTTCTGCAGATCGTCCGCTAGTGCATAACTCATCTTGTCGAATGTCAAGCTGAGGATTTGTCTAGTTTCGAGCGTGTCCTGAGTGAAGTTGAAGGAATTTGACCCCATTTATTTACGATTCTACTCAGAACAGGCAGGGCTACAGTAGGTCGGAAGATGATCCCCTTGACAATAAATAATATCTTACTTATAATGTATTAACCGAGGGGGATAAATGCTAAGTATATTGTTGGTTCTTAGTTTATTCAGCGAGTTAACCGGCAAGATCCAGGGTATTGTCATCGATGAAGCAACGAATCAACCTGTCCCCTATGCTAATGTTATAGTAACTGAAACGCACTCAGGTACGGCGACTGATGAGGACGGAACTTTTTTCATTCTCAATGTACAACCAGACATATACACCGTCGAAATTTCGTGCGTCGGTTATGAAACAAAGCAGATCCAGGATGTAATAGTCGAGATCAATCAAACCGCCCGCTTGAGGATCATGCTCAGACAATCACCAATCGAGATCGAACCGATCACTGTTGTTTATGAAACACCGGACGTAAAAAAAGATTGGACGAGTACGACATATATCATTACGAAAGAAGAAATAAGCGCGCTGCCGATCGATTATGCAGCCTATATGATCCAATTCCAGCCGTCAGTTGCACGTCTGGATACTGCCCTGCACGTACGCGGTGGCCGGGCTACTGAAGTCAGTTATATGATCGATAATGTATCGATCATCGATCCCCAGACCGGAGCACCGGCGATAAATATATCCAAAGGTATTATCGATGAGGTGATATTTATGCCCGGCGGTTTTGATGCTGAATATGGCCGCGCCATGTCCGGTATTATAAATCTGATATCAGAACGTCCTTCAGACCGCTTTAAGGCAGATGTCTACGGCAAAGCTGAGACCGATCTGTTTGATAATTACAGTTTCGGCTATAAAAACTATCAGTCATCAATACATATCCCGGTTTCAAAAACTTTCAAAGGACTGGTGTCGTTCGATCTTATGAGCACAGCGGACTGGAATCCCCGGATCCGTATCTTACCTCATAAAGAGCGCGATGATTATACTTTGTACGGCAAGTTCTTGTTCGTGCCATCGGGTAAATTACAGCTCTCTTTGAGTACAGTGAAATCAAGGGTGCAGTTTGACCGTTATGATCTAAAATGGAAATACAATCTCGACCATTACCGTTCCGATCTAAGAAACGGTGACCTCGAAGTTATCAATGTAAATTTCCTGCCGGATTCCAGGAAACTATTCAACCTGACATTGAGCCGCTTATGCGCGAAAACAATGATCGGTGTCAGAGAAGAAGACGATTACGGTCCTTTTGAAGATTTTACCTTCAGAGATTATCATGACCTGCAGTACCCCGAGTTTACGACCAGAAACCCCTTTGGTGCTAACTGGTTTCGCGGACTGCCATATATCCTCCGTCTTTACGATTATCCGATAATCGAAGGCGAGGGTCCTGAATATCAGGATAAGACATCGCAAGTATGGAAAGCAAAAATAAATACCAATATACAGACGCATAAATACCACGAAATAAGAGCCGGATTTGAATATGCCTATCAGGATCTGGAAAACTTCATACACTTTGTTCCCTATAAGTATATGTACAGCCTTGATACTGCACGACTCATCGATCAATATCATTTTTATCCGAAGGAATATGCCCTGTTCTTGCAGGATAATATAGACGTAAGGAATGCTTATGCCAAAGTCGGCTTGCGCGTCGAGCGTTTTGAAACAGGTATTGAAGAAAGTGATGCAAAAACGGTTATCTCACCCCGTCTTGCATTTTCAGTAATGATGACGGACAGGTTTCTCTTCCGAAGCAATATCGGTCTTTATGCTCAGCCACCTTTATACGACCATGTTTACCAGTATTATAATCTCATACCTCTACCCTATTATCTATACAGATGGCTGCCACTCGTCGGCAACCCAGACCTTGCTCCGGAAAAAACCATGGCCTATGAGATCGGTTTTCAGGGCAAAATACACCGTAATTTAAGCACGACCATAAATATATTTTACAAGGATGTTTATGATCTGGTTGGTACACGCTTTGTCCGCGGTTATCCAAGGGATTATGTACGTTACCAGAATATCGAAATCGCCAATATCAAAGGCTGCGAGGCGATCGTTGAACTGCAAAATTCTTTCTTCACCGGTAAAATATCATATACCCTTTCCTGGGCACGCGGCACCAGTTCCTATGCAGAAGAAGTTTATGATCTATATAACTGGCTGGAAAGCTATGATACGCTGACCTACTTTGCACAAGAGTATTATCTTGATTTTGACCAGCGCCACAGGATTTTCATTCAGAGTATCAGCAAACTGCCGCTTGAGGTAAAATTCTATCTGTTCGGCTACCTGGGTGTTGGTTTTCCATACACACCACCTGGTGCCGAAGGTCAAACCGAAGAACGCAATGCCCTGCGCCATGAATTTCAAAGACAATTCGACTGCGCGATTACAAAATCATTCCGGATCGGCATGCTCAAGCTGAATATGAGCCTCGAGGTGATAAACATATTCAACACCATATACCAGATCAAAGAATACGGACCATTAATACCTCTGGAGTATATCGATATCACTGATTTCCATAGCGACACCTTCAACTTTCAAAACCGGCGCGGCTATGTTCCGGGTGCGGATATGAATCATGACGGCTGGCTCTTCCCTGAAGAACAAATGGAAGCCTTCCGGGCTCTTGCCGCAGATATGGAAGATTCGATCAATGCCTACAGTGCACCGAGAAAAATTCGGGCTGGTTTGTCGATAACTTTTTAATAAGCGGGGTTGACTCAACTCCGCCCCTGCATATACTCACCCAGGAGGAAAAATGAGATATTTCAAATCCACTGTCGTTATTTTTATAATTTTTTTACCGGTCATATTATTTGCCGGACAAAAAATACTGTCGCCCTGTTTTGTCCTGGAATTACAATCGATCGGTTTCCCAACCGCAGAAAAAGACCGAGCCGCATGGCCCATACGCGACCTGGTATTTTATAAAGGGAATTTGTATCTCGGTCATGGCGACGCGGTCGTTAATACCGGAGCCACGGATGTCATGTATTATGATCCAAAGAGCAAGGACTTCATTTCTGAATTTACCGTCGATGACGAAGCTATATACTATTACCAGCTTGTTAATAATACATTGATGATCCCCGGGGTCGATGCAACTGAAGACTGGTCTTTCGGAAATATTTATATATTGTCTGATACGGGATGGGTAAAACACCGAACTATACCGACCGGCATCCATGTCAATGACCTCGCCTGGTACTATGAACAGCTCTTTGCCAGCACCGGATCGATCGCTAATATCGGCGAAGACATCGAGTATGCGCTCGGCGGCATATTCGCATCAACAGATACTGGCAGGACATGGTCGCTTTCATACGCATCACCAGGCGATGAAAATAGCGTTTACCGCATACAAAATCTCATCGTTTACCAAAATAAATTATACGCATTTCCGTTTGCATATTCTGCCCTGACCAAAGAAAATATCCCAACAAAATATCACGATGCACTGTCAAAACCCTATGGTGCAAATAATGAATATTTAATACTCTCGGTCGATATTTTTGGTGACTGCGACGTTCTTGTGTTTGATAAAAAAACCTGGCAATGTCAGGATATCATACCAAAAGATAAGCTCTGTTATGCGGCACGACCGTTTGTTTTTAAAGAAAAACTCCTCATCCCGGTACTAACCGGTGAATATATCGACTATTTGAATAAAAATAGACAACTTGTCGAACAGGCAAGGACATCTATTTTCAGTTTTGATGGGCAATCCACCAGAGAATTGAAATTCGATTATGATCGTTTGTCTGATGTCCTTGTAAAGGACGATACACTGTATCTGCTCATTGAAAAAGACAGCCTGTATTATATCGCCGAGACAGAAAATCTGAAGAAATGGCAGTACTACCTGATCCCACCAAAGACCAAAAAGCCGACCTCGATAGAGTATCTCGATGGTATTTTTTATATCGGGTCAGAGGACGGAAATATTTTTGCATCGTCAAACAAGGTACTCGTGAAGAACTTCAAGGAAGTTGAAAAAATCGTACCCGCCAGATTTTATGGAGCTGCAGAATTGCCCAGAGACGGCAAATGGTACTGGACGGCGATGAGTGAAATAGAAAACTGGGGACGATTGGCTCGAATAACGGCTGAGGTAAAATACGGCAATGTAATAAAACTTAAAACAAGCAATATCTCCAAGATCAGTGTCTTCCCTCCTTTGTATCTTCTTGATCCGCAACACGAGACCATGTTGATCATTAACGATCAGGTCGTTTTTGAGGGATTTGTCGAGGATATCAGTGAGCTGATCTGCACGCAATCACTGAGTGATGACACCATTGCATGGAAGGTTGAAAAAGGCTATGCGACATTTGAAACATATACACCAGAAAAATATCTTATCGGAAACACCGAGATCGAGCTGCTAAGGTCAGATGCAAATTCCCTGGTCGGTTACTGGAAAGCAGATGCCATCAAATACGCAGCTGGAACTGACCTTGGCGTGATCAATTGCGAAGGCATCCGGGCAGACATCATCACAAGTAATGTCTATCTCGAGGACATCTATGATGCTCATTACCGGAATACACTGCGTAAGTTCGAAGCATCAGGCAGGGATTTGATCGCGATGCTTGAATACAACCTTAATCAACCAGAAGACATGCGCTGTAATATCTCCGGCTTCACAGTCAAGTATGTTTCCGATGATTCGGGCTGTAAGATAACAGAATCGACGCTCCAACCGACCAAGAGATATACCGTCGCAGTGGAAAATTATCTTGCCGAGCGGGCAGAGCGGTTCTTGGGTCAGACTATCGAGTACACTTCGATCGCAAAAAATACCTATCAGGCAATGATCGAGTGGTTTGCCGAATACGAAACGATCAAAGCCATTACACCAAGGATAAACAGACAGATCAAAGATTGAACCTAGTACGCTTACGCCCACCCTGTTAAATAAACTTTCAGAACAAGTATGGGTATTTCTGTCATGCTATTTGGCAGTCTCCGTCGTAGAGTGAAGTATTGAGGTTACAAGGTTCAGGACTTCTGAGTATCTTGTTTTTTTACTTCATCATTTTCTCGATCTCTTTTACCCGCGCATTAAGATCAATATCTTTATAGAGTTTTAACGCCCTGGCGATATTCTTGCGTGCCTGAGCCCGGTCCTGTCTGCTGCCCAGAGACCAAAAGGCACGGGCATACTTGAAATAGCAGTCTGCGAGTACTTTCCTGTTACCCAATTGCTTAGCGAGATCGAGCGCCTTTTCAAAAGCCTGTACTGATACTTTTAGAGACTGACGTTTGCTCTCCTGACCGTATATAATGCCCAGGCTGATGAGGGTAGCGATATTTGTCTCGGTCAAACCTATTTCTTTTGCTATTTCATTTGCTTTGTTTGCGGCATCGAGTGCATCGTCATACCTTGCCTGTTTGGTCCGCAAAGTTGAAATAGTATTGTAAATAGCACTGAGAACCCGTTTATTCCCGATATCTTCGAATATTTTTCTGGCGCTGGCTAATAATTTTTCTGCCTGGTCGATTTTGCCTATTCTTAGATAGGCAGTACCTAGTTGGTGTGAACTACTGCCGATCGTCCATTTATCGCCGGACTTTTTACTTATCTCAAGCGTTTTAGTGAAGGATGTTATCGCCTTCTGGTATTCAAGCCGGCTCGCATAAATTTCGCCGAGTGCTTCGACCGCAAAGGTTATCATCCTATTATCACCGAGTTCCTCGCTGATCTTCAAAGCCTCTTTTAGTGACTTCTCGGCTTTTCCGTATTCACAGGAATGCTGGTAAGCGACAGCCAGATTGCAATAGGCGATACCGATACCATGTTTGCTGCCGAGCTCTTCATTGATCTGTAAGTACTTTTTTAACAATTCGATCGCCCTTTCGTATTCGCCCTTATTCTCATAGACATTACCCATATTGCAGTAGGCGATACCGATACCACTTTTATCGCCGAGTTCCTGACTTATTTTCAGTTTCATGGCAAATGCATCTATCGCCTGATCGAACTTACCTTGAGTGCGGTATATCGTACCCAGGTTATTGTACGCATCCCCGAGTGCTCTGCGCTCACCGAGATCTTCAGCGATTATCAACGCCTCCTCAAGCAGGTGTATTGCTTTATCATACTCGCCTAAAAAAGAATAGGCGATAGCAAGAGGAGCATGAGAAACAAGCATGGTATGTTTGAGCTCCTTATTCTTTTGCCACTCTTTTTTGCCTTTTATGTTCTTCATCATGGATATCGCCTCCAGACCCTTTTTCTTGGCGATATCCATCTTACCCTTTATTCGGTAAACCCAGCATTCAAGACGCAAGATATTCGCCTGTTCGACCGTTACGGAAATATTCGAGGTCTTGACCGTTTTCAAGGTCCTTCCGGCTTTGTTGAGCATATCTATCGCCTGGTCAAACAGCCCCTGGCCAATAAAGACCTTGGTCAGCGCAATGAACGAGCGTGCCCTGGTCAAAACATCATTCTTGCCTTTCTCTCCCATTACTGCATAGGCATCTTTTGCTTTATCATACTGACCGATAAGTTCATAGATTTGTCCAAGTTTTTCGTGGATATCCGCGATCTCCTTGAGATTATTTTTATCTATGAGTTTTATCGCATTGTGGTACAATTCAATGGCTTCTTCATTGACGAATAGTTCTTTCTTTCGATCCGCAGCCTTCTCAAGATATTCAACCGCTTTTTTCTTTTCATCAGCGATCAAAAAATGATTGGCCAGGGCATCAAAAAATTCCGAAAGATCGGATGCATATACCTGCTCAATGGCAAAACCGATCTGCCGGTGGTATTCTTTTCTTGTTTGTTTTAAGAGAGATTGGTATACCGCTTCTTTCATCAACGAATGAGCAAAGGTATATTTCTCCTCAATCGCCGGTCCACGCTTCGCGCTTACGAGCGGAACAACAATCCCTTTCTGAGTAAGTTGCTGCAGATCATTCTTCAACTGCTTACCGAATTCCAGCAGCGTATCGATAAGTCTAACAGAAAACTCATCACCGATAACCGAAGCAATATCGGCGATCGCTCGCTGCCTGGGATCAAGCTTATCAACCTTTGCCATAACGAGCTCGTCGAGCGTACGCGGAACTGCCGTTTCTTTACCAGGTCGCAGTTTTGCCGTACCTTCCTCGATATATATGATATCGTTGTTCAAAAGGTTATTAACAAGTTCGTGTATGTAGAACGGCACACGGCCTGATTTCCTCATCAGCAATTTGACTAATTTATCCTCGATATTTTTGCAGCGTAATAGACCGTATAATAAGATTAGAGTATCATCCTGTTTCAGGGGTTTTAAACTGAATTGCGTGAAGCAAGAAAGCGAAGATATTTTCTTATCGACATTGAATTCAGGGCGGTAAAGATTTATTATCATGATCTTATTTTTACTTATCTCCGTGACTAAACGCTGCATAAAGTCGATCGTTTCCTGGTCGATCCAATGACAATCTTCAAATACCATAACGAGTGGCTTTATGTTCGAAATGCGCAGGAACAAAGTACATAACGCCTCATTGATCATCCTTATCCGGTCTTTTGGTTGCATGGAATTAAAACGGCTGTGATCTACTTTATTCAAAGGCAAACCCAAAAAGTGTTTTACAAAGGGTATGATCTTTGTCAATGAGGAAAAGTGCGTATCTTTGATGAATGCTTCTACCTGGAGTGCAGCATTCTCTTTCGTATCGCTCTCCTCAACGCCTACAAGACTTTTTATGATATCCTGTAAGACAAGATAGGATGCAGAACTTAGATATTGTATGCCTCTTCCCTCAATGATATAGTTATCTTTGGTAAGCTGTTTCCTGAATTCATAAGTCAACTTCGACTTCCCGATCCCTGCTTCACCAATGATCGATACAACCTGTCCGATACCGGATTTTGCTTTTGAGTATAGCTCGAGCAGTGCACCAAGTTCCTGACCGCGGCCTATCAAAGGCATTTCTTTTATTCGGCGAAGTGAATACTGGCGCTTTATTGCTTGCGGTTCATAAACAAGGACGGATATTTTCTTGCCTTTGACTTTTATCTTTTTCAGTTTCTTAAACGCGATCTCTTCAAAGGTATGTTTATAAACTGACTCGTTCGTATAGATCTTGCCTTTTGGAGCAGCGTATTGAAGACGCTGTGCAAGATTGACAACATCACCCATCACCGTATATTCACCGGGACGACCAAGATCTCCGGTAGCGACCAAGCCATAATTTATGCCGATGGAAAGTGAGAAATCTAAATCTTTTTCTTTATTGAATTTTTTTATTTCTTTCTGAAGTTCCAGTGCTGAAATCACTGCTCGCAGTGGATCATCTTCGTGGGCGATCGGTGCTCCAAAAAGAGCCATAATACAATCGCCAATGAATTTATCAATATAGCCCTCGTACTTGTAGACCACGCCCGCCAAACGCTGCAGGCAGGCATCGATCAAATCCCTTACTTCTTCGGGATCAAGGGTCTCGGAAAGCGGCGTAAAACCCGAGATATCTGCAAAAAGAACTGCAACACGTCTTCGCTGTCCGGTATCCCGGCGCCTTTTGATATCATGAAGCTGGGCACCGCATTGATTGCAGAACTTGGCACCCTGAGGATTCTTAAACCCGCACTTTGGACACTTCATAAAGGGCAGTTTCTATCGATCAATTTTGTTTTTCAGATCTTCTACCTCGATGAGCAAGTTATCCCTTTCCGATTCACTTTGTGTACCTGCTATATAGGGCACAACCGGTAATAGGTTCGCCATATAATCAAGCAACCTGATGGCTTCGCTGACATGTGTCCTCGATAAAATCTTTTTCCTCGCCTGTTCGACCATAACGCTAAAATCTTTCAAGGTAAATGGCATGAGAAGACGCGGATAGATACTCAGTTCGTAAAGATACAGTGCACCATTATTATCGTCCTTCGCACCGTCAGCATACACAAAATAAATACCTACCACCTTTAATGATTGAATGTCAGGAGACTTCAAGCGGGCTTCAAATATCTCCCCTTTCCGCTCAACGACCAATGAATCCCAATCGTTCTTTGAGAAACTATAGTATAAAGTCAAGGATTGATCTTGCCGCTGAGGAGTTATCCTGACTAGTATATCCGGTGAATCTTTTACATAATACAGATCGACGCTTGTCATAAGCATCATGATCAAAATTGCGTTCATTTTAACTCCTTATCCATGACATAGGCATCATCACCATTAATATAGTATAGCTCATGCCTACGCGCAATGGCATAACCAAGTGCCTCATACATTTTTATCGCCGCGATATTATCGGTCCTGACCTCAAGATAAGCATATGTGCAGCCACGGTCAAAAGCGATCTTCTCGAGCCGATTCATTAACTCAGTCCCGATGCCTTCACGCTGACATTCTTTGTTCACTGCGATATTCGTGATGTGAAACTTACTATTATTGCATGAAGCTAAAGAATACGCGACGACCTTATCTTCGACTTCAACGATAAAGGCGATCGTATTTTTCAATACCAGATCATGTTCAAAAAATGACCGCGGCCAGGGGTTTAAGAAAAGACCGGTCTCTAATTCATAGACTTTGTCTATGTCTTTAAACCGCATTGGTCTTATTGTAATTTCTTTCGGCATCGGTTTTCTTTATATAGAAAGGTTCCAGCACTTCAATGTCATCGTACTCCTTCGCCTTGATCCGGGGTAATGCTATCCTTACAAGCTTCGAGGCCGAAGGCAGAGCGAAATCTTCGGACAGAAAAATCAGATCATTATTACTAATACCCTGGTCTTGCTTTATAAAAGATTCGACACCAGGGCCAGCGATTATCCTTTTCCCCTGCGTGCACTCAAGCACATGACCGGGCGTTGTAAGCTGATAGTCGCTGATCCTCTTACCGTTTTTATAATCTGCCGTATATATCTCGTTATGGAAAGCATCGATCACTGCGATCACCGGTATTTCCGTGTAAGATAAAGGGATACCGATTATGTCGAGGGTATTCACGGCAATGGCAGGGATACTATGCGCCAGAGCCAGTCCCTTGACCAGACTCAACCCGACCCTCAATGAGGTGAACATACCCGGACCGATGCTGATCGCAAGCGCTTTGATGTGATCCGGCTTGAATTCATCGACCAATTCTTTTGCCGCGAGAAAAAGACCCGCGTCGCGGGACTCTGTATAAGCATGGCGGTTTCTTTTGAACTCATACAGCAGTCGATCATCTTCATAGACGGCCAATGAAAATATTATAGATGATGTTTCAACTCCGACGATCTTCAATCGATATTTCCCTGTTATTCTTTTTGTTTATCATAATCTTCACATGCAGGCCAGGTTCTGATTCGGTATTCAGTCGATCGGCCCATTCGATTATCGTAACACCGTCATTTATAATGTACTCTTCAATCGGCAATATTTCAAGTGCATTTTTGTCGAGACGGTACAGGTCGATATGAACGACCGGTACCCTTCCTCCATATTCCGTTGCAATGACAAAACTCGAGCTGGTAACCTCTTCTTTTATGCCTAATCCAGTACATAATCCTTTTGTAAAAACAGTCTTGCCGCTCCCTAGTTCACCATACAAATAGACGATATCACCCGGGTTCAGTTTGGCAGCGATCTTTGTTGCAAGATCGATCGTGTCCTGGGGTGATGCCAAAACCATGCGTTCAATACGCGCTATCTTAGGCATTGTACTCAAAGAGCTTCATAACACCAAATGTGGTAATATCCCGGTCAAAACAGTCGATCTCCTCAATATACTTGGCCATTTGCTTTCCCCAACCTCCGGTTGCAACACAAAGTAATTTTCTTTTGACTTCACATCTTATCCCTTTGATCAATCCTCGTATCATAGTTATCGCACCGTTGACCACACCTGACTGGATACATTCTTCCGTGCTCTTACCGATATGTCTATCAGGTTTATGAAAAACAACTTTTCTTAATAGTGCCGTCTGCTCAACCAATCCCCCTAAGAGCATACCCATGCCTGGTGTAATGAGTCCGCCAAGGTGGTATCCGCCTTTTAGGACAACATCGATCGTCGTCGCCGTCCCGAAACTAATGATGATCAAATTTTTCTTGTAGCGGGTCATGCCGCCGACTGCATTTGCTATGCGATCTGCGCCGAGTGTGGTTGGCCGTCGGTAAGAAAATTTCAAATGACAATTCAGCTTTGCCGAAATAATGATCGGCACCACTTTGTATTGGCGTTTCAAAAAACTCACTGCTCTGGCTGTTGCCTTTGGTACCACAGAGGCGATAGCAGCACCGGTAATGTGCTTTCCAATAAGCATTTTAGAAATAGTACTATCGATATGATAATTATGTGTTGGACAGAGTGACCATTTGATCAATCGTTTATCGCGATATAAACCAAGGTGGATATTTGAATTCCCGATGTCAAAAGCAGCTACCATCGTAAACGCCGAACATCCCCATAATAGAATTTTTTGATCATCCCGGATTCATCCCTCAACATCAATGCCCAGTCACCATCAATATCGTAAACCGTACCTTTAACAATTTTCTTGGACGTGATCACCTCAACCGATTCACCGATCCCGTCGATATAATTCAGTACTTCTTTCACTTTAATGCCGTCACTCTGTAATTCTGTGTACAGAGGATTGAATTTTCCGACAAGATGATTGAGTATCTCATCGACATCAAAAGTCTTCCCGGCAGCGATCCTGAGTGACGTTGCCTTTTCCAATTTCCGCGAGAACCGATTATTATTAATATTCAAGCCGATCCCGCAAATCACCGCATTCCGATATCGCTCACAGATGATACCGGAAACTTTCTTTCGATCGAGCAAAACATCATTTGGCCATTGTATGAGCAAGTGCGAAAATCCATAATCCTCAAGCAGTTTTATTATGGTCAAAGAAGCTAATAGCGGGATCGAATTCACTCTGACTTCAGGGAAAAGCAGTAAAGAGACGTATAGTCCGCCAGACGGCGAAAACCAGGTCCGGCCATGTCTGCCGCGGCCTCTTTTCTGACGTAAGGAGGAGATCGCCAATTCGTTTTTTTGATCAACGAACCGCTTTGCAGTATCCTGGGTCGAAGCTACTTCCTTGAACCTGATGATCTGTTTGATCATTACGCCTAATAATTAATTCTAAGCGTTGCTCCTTGAAATGCCTCGTATCCGTTCCTGATCTTGAGAGAATCAGTATCAAACCACGTTGCACTCATGATACCGATCACAAACTGCAAGTCATCATTCTCTTCAATGACAAGTTCTGAGAAAGCAGTGGCAACAAACTGGTATGATGCATCGATCAAAGGCACGCTGACACTATCCTGCATGTAACGCACTGATTCAACGGTCAACCTTGCATTCTGATATGAACCTGGGGTTAGCTCAACATAGCGGTCAGTGATACTAACAAAATCAGCAACTCCAAGGGCAACGACCAGTTCTTTAGCTCCTTCCCAGACCGTAATGTATCCATCACCCTCTGGCAGTTCAATTTTTGTAACGGTCATGGCGATATCACCGAGTGTACCATCGAAAAGTGCACCATCATTCGCACCGAACTCAATCGCACCCTGACCCGTGCAGCCAATAATTATCAGCGGCAAAAGCAAAAAACCCAATCTTTTCATCATGCCTCCTTGGATAAGTCTATACTAAATACATGATATGTCAAGGCGCCGTATAGAAAGCTTTAAAACATATTCATCGATCTCTCGATATCGTCTACCCCTTACTTCTTGTGCTCTTGCAGTGCTTTTTCGTATTTTTTCAATTGTGCCTGGAAGAATTCGTCGTCGGGAGATTTTTTTAAAGCTTCCTTTTCCCAATAAATAGCTTCTTTGTATTTGCCCATGGCGAAATATGCTTCAGCGAGCGTATCCATGATATAATCCGCATCCGGGTCGAGTTCATGCGCTTTTTTCGCGGCGAGCAGAGTCTGTTGCGGGTAGATCTTTTTCAATGCGAATTCCCAGGCAAGGGCATTATATATACCGGCATCATCAAGATCACTATTCAATGCGGTTAAAAGCAAAGAGTGGGTTCGAACAAGGTAGATATCGGCCCGAGCCGTATCCTCATTGGAAAACCTCAGATAAGCCGGTGCCAGGAACACATACTGCCATTTTGTATATAAACGCTCGAGTTCTTTAACCGCCTCAGGATCATCGACGACCTTGAGGTCAACGAGCCGGTCATCCACACCTTCATAACCACCGCGTTCTTTCATGACATACAAAGCCGCTGATTGTTTACCCCGGCTGTCACCGCCGGCGAGTTCACCCGCGATCAATGCGGCAAGAAGCCTCTGGCTAAGCGGACCAGTAGTCCTCTTATATGCAGCAAACATGCTGTCGATGACTTGTTTACCAGCTAAGATATTACCCTGAATGGAAACATATTTGTCAGTATAATGACCTGCCCAGCTCGATGTCATGGTGCCGGTGTGAGCAGCGGCTTGACCATGTTTGTCGATGATACCAACCTGGCGCTGCTCTGGCATACTATCGCGTGCGATGATCGAATCCATAACTTCTTCAGCACCCAATCCAGCACGCAGCAGCTCCAGGGCCCACGGACCAAAATATACATTGGTATACGCCTGGGTAGCGACCGCACCGATACCCGGTTCGACCCAGGGCACGATATAGCCGACATCGAGGACTTTTGAAGCAACTGCAACGCCCCATTCATCAGTTTCCGGGTCGAGCGCAACGATGGAAAATGTCCCGGCTTGAGATGACGTAATTATCACACCTAGTAACAAACCAAACATCGTTACCTCCTTTTTTGAATGTGAAATTCTTATATAGTATAACTTCGCTCTGCTGCCTGTCAATGGCTACCATAGAATACTATCAAATGCAGTAATTATTGCCTTGCATATCGTTAAATTATCATTATAATTAACTAGTTCATCGTTGTATTCAAGAATATAAGAGAGGAGATTATATGCAGGGTTATTACCGTTTTCCGACAATTTGTAAGGATACAATAATATTCGTTTGTGAAGATGATCTCTGGACTGTTCCGGCACAAGGTGGTATTGCACGGAGGTTGACTTCAAACCTTGCTCAGGTTGCGAATCCTTTTATATCACCGGATGGCAAAAATGTTGCGTTCGTCGGTTTTGAAGAAGGTCAGCCGGAAATATACTGCATGCCTGCACAGGGCGGTGCTCCAAAAAGATTGAGTTTCCTCGGTGCCCATTGTACTGTAGCTGGCTGGAGCCGTGACAGCAAGAGGATCATCTTTGCCAGCAACAGCAAACAATGGTATTTGCGCACGATGCTAATCTATTCGATCAGCAGATCAAAAGATACTCCAAAAAAGATCGAGGTCGGGCCGGCTACGCAGATCGCTTTTGGTCCGGGCTCGAGTATTGTCATAGGACGCCACACCGCTGACCCGGCACGCTGGAAGCGTTATCGCGGTGGTACTGCCGGTATCCTCTGGGTAGATGCACGTGGTAATGGGAATTTTAAAAAACTCATCGACCTTAAAGGGAATTTCGCTTCACCCATGTGGATAGGCAAAAGGATTTATTTTATCTGCGACCACGAAGGGATCGGTAATATCTATTCCTGTATGCCCAATGGAAAAGCACTGAAGCGTCATACTGCACACAGAGATTTTTATGTCAGGAACGCGACTACCGATGGTAAGAATATCGTTTATCAAGCCGGTGGTGACATATTTGTCTATGCATTATCGACTGGCAAGTCAAAGAAAATACATATCGAATACCATAGCCCCCGTGTTCAAATGAACCGAAAATTCGTCGATGCCGGCGAATATCTGGAAGATTATTCGATCCACCCCAATGGAGAAATGGTTTCAGTGACGAGCCGTGGCAAGGTTTTTTTCATGTCGAATTGGCAAGGACCAGTAAATCAGGCTGGACAAAAGACCGAAGCACGTTATCGTCTCAGTCGATGGCTTGCTGACGGCAAGAGACTCATCGTGGTAACCGATGAAAAAGGCGAAGATGCTTTACAAATCTACCATACTGACCGGACAAATAAGATCGAAAGCCTCCCCTCGATGGATATCGGGCGTCCGATCGAACTTGAACCGTCACCCACAAAACCGCTCATTGCATTGACCAATCACCGTTTTGAGTTGATCATAGTCGATATCAAACGTAAAAAGCGCTTTATCCTTGACCGCAGTAAAGATTATCGTATTTCCGATATTACCTGGTCGCCAGACGGTAACTGGCTTGCCTATAGTTTTCCGAATTCATTAAGGACTGCATGCATTAAATTAGGTGATACAAAGACAAGGAAGACATATATTGCCACAAGGACCGTGCTCCGGGATTTCTCGCCGAGCTTTGATCCAGATGGTAAATATCTTTATTTCTTATCTAACCGGCACTTTGATCCGGTCTATGATACCATGCAATTCGAACTCGGTTTTCCGGCAAATATCAAACCGTATTTAATAACCCTGAGCAAAGATACGCCCTCACCATTCAAATACACGCAGGTCGCTCCACAAGGCCTTGAAATGCCGGCTTTCGATAAAAAAATGCTGCAGCCGAAGAAACCTTTAAAGCGTTTGAACATCGATATACCGGGCATTCAAGAAAGGGTCATACCGCTACCCGTTGCTGCTGGGAAATATGAAATTATCCAGGCGATAAGAGACAAGGTTCTATATACAACATCTCCGATCACCGGCGGCATGGAAAACTGGCTGGGCGAAAATATTCAATCGAAAGCAACGCTACATTTTTATGATCTGAAAGAACAAAAATCCGGTGTCATTACCTCTGGTATCGTCGACTTTGTGGTTTCCCAGAACGGCGAAATTCTGATGTACCGAGCGCAGAATCGTTTGAGGATCGCCAAGTCCATAGAAAAACTCGATGAAAAACTCCAAAAAGAACCGGTCGGTCCGAAAAGCGGCTGGCTTGACTTTTCGCGGATAAAGGTCCTGGTCGAGCCTTTTCATGAATGGCGTCAAATGTATCGGGATGTCTGGCGCCTGCAGCGCGATCATTTCTGGACCAAGGATATGTCTGGTGTTGACTGGAAAAAAATCTATAAAAAGTATTATCCTTTACTCGATCGCATCGGTACGCGTGCTGAATTTTCTGATCTGATATGGGAAATGCAGGGTGAACTCGGTACTTCACACGCCTATGAATGGGGTGGCGATTACCGTAAACATCCGCAATACAGACAGGGTTTCCTTGGTGCTGATTTTGTTTATGACAGGATACATAATGCTTATCGTATAAACAATATCGTCAAAGGCGATCCATGGGAAAAGAACCGAACTTCTCCGCTGCTCGCACCCGGCTTAATGATCAAGCAAGGCGATCTCTTGCTGTCGATCAATGGCACAAGGATAGATCAACACAAGCGACCTGAAGAAATGCTCGTCAATCAAGCTGGTGCTGAAGTCTCAATCACCGTAGCCAATCCCCGGGGCAAGAATAAGAGAACGATAACGGTCAAAGCCCTTCCCGATGAAACTGGAGCGCGCTATCGTGACTGGGTAGAGGCGAACCGTCAAAAGGTCCACAAAACGAGCAAAAACAAGATCGGTTATGTGCATATCCCGGATATGGGACCAGCTGGTTTTGCTGAATTCCACCGTTATTTTTTGAGTGAGATCCAGTATCCCGGACTCATCGTCGATGTTCGGTTCAATCGCGGCGGGCATGTATCACAACTCCTCCTTGAAAAACTGACGCGAAAAAGAGTGGGCTATGATATACCCCGCTGGTCACCGCCTGAGCCCTATCCTTCAGAATCAGTGCTCGGTCCGATCGTTTGTCTGACAAATGAAAATGCCGGTTCAGATGGTGATATTTTCAGCCACGCCTTCAAATTATTCAAGATCGGACCCCTCATCGGTAAACGTACCTGGGGCGGCGTCGTCGGTATTTCGCCGTACTATGCTTTGTCAGACGGCGGCTTGACCACCCAACCGGAATTTTCATTCTGGTTTATCGATGTCGGCTGGCAAGTTGAAAATTACGGAACTGATCCAGATATTGAAGTCGAAAATAGACCCCAGGATTATGTTAAAGGACGTGACCCCCAGATGCAAAGGGGTATTGAAGAGTGTCTCAAATTAATGAAGAACAATCCGCCCAGGATTCCGAAGTTCGGTAAAAAACCGAGCAAAAAATTACCGGATAAGCTCAGCTAAAACGCGCGCAGAATCATATTCTAAATATCGATCGCTAACGTCGACCAACCAAAATTCCTCATCGCCTGACCCGGTTCACCAGTAAAAGGATCATAGTATTCACAGAAACCATGCTTTTCTATGAGTTTGAGAGTTTTTTCTTTTAATTCCCGGTAAATATTATTCCGACCGTGTCTTAACAATCCCTTAGCCAAAAACCAGTTTGTATTGATCCATGTCGTACCCCGCCAGATGTATCGGGTATCGGTCAGAGGCCCGAATGAACTTTCGTTTCTGGCCACCGAAGGGATTGGATAATCAAGCCAGAATTCATCCTTATTAACAATATGAGTGATAAGAGCTTCGACATATTTTTCCGGGATATCCAAGCATAATGGAAATAAGGACGAGACTGTCTTTATCTTTACGCGAAATTCTTTTCCTCCTTTAAAATAACGACCATAAAATATCCGGTCTTTACTGTCCCAGTATTTTTCAATTATCTTCTCTTTTACGGTGCGGTAATGCTCCCTCACCTTTTCGGCCTTGTCCTTATCAATATACTCCCATAAGGAAGCGAGTTGTTCAAGAGAAAGTCCATATATCGTATTGACCGCGATGTCTTCGAAATTGAATATATCGAGGTTGAATATTTTCTTAATGTCCCACTTCACTTTTTTATATTGAGCGAGCATCTCGCTGATCTTTCCTTTGGTTACTCCTGGCTCGTTCTTGAAATTGTCAAAAGGCAGATCAAATTGCGGCGCCATATCCATACCCGATTCCATCGGCGTTATGACTGATATAAGTTTATTGCCATCGATATCCCTTTCCTTTTCTAAATAATCGAAATATCTTTGTACTGGCGGCAGATACTTTTTTAGAAAATCGATGGACTTTACCTGGTCATAGATCCTTTTCAAGGTAATACCTATGACCGGCGGCTGGATCTCAGCGGTGAAATAATGGAAATCCGGATGGACTTCTTTGCGCCAGGACTTTAAATATTGATAAATGTCCATTAAGCGCCATTTCCAGAAGATAATATGGGGGATAAACCCAGTATCAGTCTGGCACGAGAGTAGTGTTTCGAACTCTTTGAGCGCGAGTTCAGGTCGAAACCCCGACATCACGATCGAATGAAAACATGAATCCCAAAACCACTGGTGATAATGAACTTCATCCGGGGCAAAATAAAAATATGGTCTTTTAAGATGTCTGGAATAACCTTCCTTTTTATTTGCCAAAAGAAGATCAAGGGCTTTTTCTTCAAGTGCGGTATGCTTCACTGACTGTTCCATTATTAGATATCGATGATCCTGCAATCGACCAGGTAGGGTGAGTTGAATCGAGTCTTCTGGCCGGCTTTTTTTCCGGGCACAGGGAAAAGTCGCGCCGATAAGGGTTTGTCAAGCCGTATTGCCAATGATGCAACATCAAGGAGGAGTGCATAGAGTTTCTTTTCCGAGACATTACCGGGTAAAGGGACACAGTCAAGACCTGTACCGCAGACCGAAGAACAAGCTAATAGATTTTCAATATTGATCTCATCTCGCCCCCATTTGTCAGCCAACCCGTGATCTTCAAGGATCGGTAACATCAAACCTGAGTAGCCGCATTTTTTGATTGCAAGGGATTTTAGCACACCGGTAAAAAGCGCCGCTATGGCCAGGGTTCCTGGTCTGCCGAATTTCCCGAGTCCCAAACCCTCAAAAGCACGGGTCATACTCTCGTTTTTTTTCAAAGAAGGTGCTGGTGACACATCAATACCTTTGAAAAATATTTTTTCTTTTCTGCTCAGTTTTTCCGCATGATATATTATTTTTTTTAAGGGCTTTTCAATATCTTTTTTAAGCTGGTATTCTGCTTTTTGTATAGTCTTTGCTTTTTTAAATGCTTTGACAACGAGATCGCTGCACTCAAGACCGATCGAAAAACAGGTCTTTCCCTTGTGATAACTCGCCGGGAAAAACGGAATATCAGGTGGACAATTAGCGATCCCGGCAAAGCGGAAATTTCCAAGACCTTTTTTTGTGCACCGTGATATTTCCAGGATCGCTTTTGCAGCAGCTTTGCAAACGTGAAATTCAATGCCGGTGCTGCGCGTACCGATGGACGCCGACGTTGAAATAACCGAAGTAGCGCTGAGCATAGCAGGGATCACCCTGATATGGGATGGTTTTTTTACCGATCCGATACTGGCGAAATCGATCTGATATTCCCGGCACATATTTTCAAGCTCTTTGAGGTACGTGATCTTTGCAGTAAGCTTCTTATCCGCAAGGTATGATGACCAGGCCTGACTCGTTAAACGCACGGTCTGGACAGGGATATTTTCGTTTTCAAAAACTGCACGTGCTTTTTGCAGGAATGAGCCGAACCTTGCTATGATCTTTTTATTGAGCCTTGGTGATAGATTCATCCCGCAGGTAATCGTCCGTATTTTCATAATTTTACCTGATTTCTGAAAGAATTAGCTGTGACCTGAATTTTGTTATCATATTTTAAAATAATATTCAATTTGAGAGAATGGTCAAGGCACTCTCTATCTTCAAAGTCAGTTGACATCACTTGTTTTATATATATAATATTCGTCATGGAGTGCAATATAAAAACGAATTTACCGCATTGCAACTGTAGTTATGAACCCTGTTCACGCAAAGGAAAATGCTGCGAATGTTTGAAATATCACCTGAGCATGCAGGAATTGCCAGCCTGTTGTTTCCCTGACAATATCGAAAAGACTTATGACCGGTCATTTTCGCGTTTTATTGAGGTTTATAAGGACAAATAGAATATATGGAAACAATTTTCGAAATATCAAAGCAGGGCCGTAGAGGTTATTCATTGCCTGATTGTGATGTGCCGGTAGCTGAAATACCAAAAGATCATCAGCGTGAAGAATATGCCCGACTACCAGAAGTGAGTGAACCCCAGATCATTCGTCATTTTGTCAATCTCTCATCCATGAACCACCATGTTGACAAAGGTTTCTACCCTCTTGGTTCCTGTACAATGAAATATAATCCGAAGATCAACGAGGAAACTTCGCGTTTTGCGGGTTTTGCAAAGATCCACCCGCTGCAATCTGAAAAAACGACCCAGGGTGCCCTGCAGCTCATGCACGAACTCGGTGATTACCTCAAAAAAATCGTGAATCTTGATGCCATAACATTACAGCCGGCCGCTGGCGCCCAGGGAGAATTTACTGCGATCAGCATGTTCAAAGCCTATTTCAATAAACGTAATGAAAAACGCCAGCATATCCTGGTGCCCGATTCAGCACACGGCACAAATCCGGCTAGTGTTAATTTTTCCGGGTTCAAACCTCTGACCTTGCCATCTGATGAACAAGGACTCGTTGATATCGATAAACTCAAGGAGTTGATGGACGAAGATGTTGCGGGGCTCATGTTGACCAATCCTAATACCTTAGGACTCTTTGAAAAAGGGGTTAAGGAAATCACCGGTATCGTCCATGAAAAAGGCGGTCTTGTCTATCTTGACGGCGCCAATTTGAATGCTCTACTGGGCATCACAAGACCGGGCGATCTCGGCTTTGATGCGGTTCACTTCAATCTGCACAAAACATTTTCAACACCGCACGGCGGCGGCGGTCCTGGATCAGGGCCAGTTGCAGTTACTAAAAATCTCGCACAACATCTTCCGGTCCCGATCATCACAAAAAGCACCGCAGGTTATGTATTGGATTATGACCGGCCAGATACGATCGGCAAAGTCCAGACCTTTTACGGCAATTTTCTTGTTATCGTACGAGCGTACACCTTTTTGAGGATGATCGGCGAACAGGGCTTGAAAGAAATATCAAAAGCCGCGATCCTGAATGCAAATTATATAATCCATTCGTTGAAGGACGATTACTATTTACCGTTCCGGGGGTTCTGTATGCATGAAGGTGTGTTATCCGGAAAGAGCTTACGTGAATATGGCATAAAAACTCTTGATGTTGCAAAAAGACTTCTCGACTTCGGATTACACGCACCAACAGTATACTTCCCTTTGATCGTCAGCGAAGCACTGATGATCGAACCTACTGACAGCGAATCAAAGGAAACTCTCGATCGTTTCATCGCCGTGATGAAACAGATTCGCAGTGAAGCTGAAAAAGATCCGGATATCCTCAAATCAGCGCCGCATAATACGCCGGTCCGGCGTCTCGATGAAGTAAAGGCAATAAAGGAATTAAAAATAAGATGGCAGAACCCGAGTTCGAAGTAACCGAAGAAAGAAAGAAATTTCTAATAAATAAAATTGCTCAAAAAGCGGTTGATTATCGACTTGCACCGGTTGCGATCGTGCTTCTGGAATCGTCAAAACCGATTTCTTTTTTGGGCAACCAATTTATGATTTTTATGCAACCTTTTTACCGCGCCTTATTTGCCCATCGTGAATATGAAGAAATAACCGCGATGTTGGAGGACCGGAGTAATATCGAAGCATTGATTTGCGAGATTGAACGTCTTGAGGAGGAAAGGCATGAAACAAAAAGAGCCACAAAGAATTCTAGCCACTGATTGTGGCAGTACAACGACGAAAGCTATCCTGATCGAAAAGAAAGGCGAGGAATACCGTTTGGTGGTTAGAGGAGAAGCTCCAACCACGGTCGAGGCTCCTTTTGAGGACGTTACCAAAGGTGTATTGAATTCAGTACGCGAGGTTGAAGAGCTTTCCGGCATCAAAATACTCGATGGCGAGAATATTATCAAAGGTGTGAAAGACAAGGAAGGCGTTGATCTGTATGTTTCAACTTCTTCTGCAGGCGGCGGTCTGCAAATGATGGTCGCTGGTGTTGTCCTGACAATGACCGCGGAAAGTGCGGCGCGCGCTGCACTCGGTGCAGGCGCGATAGTCATGGATGTCATCGCCTCAAACGATGGTCGGCTGCCGCATCAAAAAATAGAAAGAATAAGAAACTTGCGACCAGATATGATCCTCATGTCCGGAGGCATTGATGGTGGAACCATATCCCATGTCGTGGAGTTAGCAGAATTGATAAAAGCGGCAGATCCAAAACCGCGCTTTGGCACTGGCTATCAACTCCCTGTTATTTATGCGGGTAATAAAGATGCCCGTGAGATTATTTTGAATACGCTAAAGGAAAAGACTGAACTGGTCGTTGTCGAGAACATCCGCCCTGTACTCGAAAGAGAAAATCTCGGCCCGGCACGCCATAAAATCCATGATCAGTTTATGGAACATGTCATGGCACATGCGCCGGGATATAAGAACCTCATGGCCAAAACCGATGTACCGATCATGCCGACGCCGGGCGCAGTAGGTTTGCTCGTTGAAGCTGTTGCCAAAAAAGAGAATATCGCAGCGATCGGCGTCGATATCGGTGGCGCGACAACCGATATTTTTTCAGTATTTCAAGGGATATTCAACCGAACAGTCAGCGCCAACCTCGGGATGTCATATTCGATAAGCAATGTACTCGCTGAAGCAGGCTTAGAAAATATCATGCGTTGGTTGCCAGAAGACGTTGAAGAAAAAAGTCTGCGCAACCGGATAAGAAACAAGATGATCCGACCGACCACGGTACCAAGCGCATTAGAGGATCTGAAACTCGAACAGGCAATAGCACGTGAAGCTTTGAGGTTGGCTTTTGAGCAACATAAGAATATGGCCGTCGGCTTAAAGGGTGTTCAGCAGGAAAGAACAATATCCGATGCCTTTTCTCAGAGCATGACCGGCGAAAGTCTGATCGATCTTATGTCTTTAAATCTTATTATCGGCTCAGGCGGTGCACTTTCGCATTCACCACGCAGAAATCAAGCGGCATTGATGATGATAGACGCCTTTCTGCCTGAGGGAGTTACCCGTCTTGCGGTCGACTCTATCTTTATGATGCCCCATCTTGGTGTTCTTTCAACGGTCCACGAGAAATCCGCAACCGATGTATTTAATAAAGACTGCCTCATACCCTTAGGATTTTGCATTGCACCACTTGGCGTTGGTAAAGAAGGACAAAAGACCCTGAGCGTTAAGATCGAACGTAAGGATCGTAATGAAGATGATGTCATAATGAAGTTTGGTGAGATCAAATTACTGCCCCTTAAGCAGGGCGAAGAAGCAAAAGTCATATTACATCCGGAAAAAGGCTTTGATATAGGTGAAGGACGCGGCAAGTCACTCGAAGTGAATATCTCTGGCGGCATCGTTGGTTTGATCATTGATTGCCGAGGACGACCATTCAAGCTCCCGGAGAACAAGGCCAAAAGGATGGAAAAATTGAATGAATGGTTTGATGCAATGGGAATGTACCCGAAAATTAAAGATCAAAAAGAGTCATAAATAATGAAAGGAGTATAGATGGCACTACCAAAGCGCAGACAATCGCATGCCAGAAAAAATAAAAGGCGCTCGCAATACAAGTTGAAGAAAAAGAATTACATAGCATGCCCTAAGTGTCACAGCCCAAAACTCCCTCACCGGATTTGCCCGAACTGCGGCAATTATAAAGACACCGTTGTTGTGGCACCCAAGGAAAAAGAGGAAAAAAGTTGAAAATCGGCTTTGATTTGATGGGGTCAGATGCTGCACCCAACAACGAAATGGAAACTCTAAGACTGCTTAAGGAAGAACCCATCTGTGATATTTTAGTGTGTGGTAAGGGAAACTATGAAAAACAGGTAACTGACCTGGGCTTTGAATTCAGGCTCGCCGATGAAGTAATAGGTATGCATGAAATACCCTCGGTTGCGATCCGTAAAAAAAGACATTCATCACTCGGCGTCCTGGTCAATATGCTCAAAAATCAGGAAATCGACGCGATCGTCAGTGCCGGCAATACCGGCGCTATCCTGGGTCTAAGTATGATAATCCTGGGTAAGATCGAGAATCTTTCAAGAGCCGGTCTTGCCATAACCCTGCCCGCTGAATCCGGTTACTCAATAATGCTCGATGTTGGTTCAAACATCAACCCAAAAACCATCGACTACTATAATTATGGTCAAATGGGAGCTATCCTTGCTCAGGTGGTATTAAAAAAAGAAAAACCTCGAGTTGCTATCCTCAATATCGGCAGTGAAAGTGTTAAAGGCGATGAAATCAGGCAAAAAGCTTACCAACTCCTCGAGGAAAGTGATATCGATTTTATCGGTAATATCGAAGGCAGCAACATTCTAAAAGGTTTTGCCGATGTTATCGTAACAGACGGCTTCACTGGGAATGTTATCCTCAAGTTTCTGGAAGGGATTATCGATACATTAATGACCATGCTCAGAGAAAAAGTCGACGCTGTTGCGCGGCGAAAATTTGGACAATTTCTTGTACGACCGGCTATTGAAGGATTAAAGGCAAAGTTTAATTACGAAGAATATGGAGGTGGTATATTGCTCGGCGTTGAAGGTATTGTCATTGTCTGTCACGGACACTCATCTCCGCAGGCCCTAAAAAATGCTATCAAACTTGCCGGTGCTTGTGTTGATTTTAATATCGTTGATGAAATAAGAAAGAGAATAAAAAAATGAATGCATATATTGCAGGTGTTGGCAGTTATGTACCTGATAGAATATTAACGAACTTTGATCTGGAAAAAATGGTTGAGACTTCTGATGAATGGATACGCACCAGGTCAGGCATCAAAGAAAGACGGATTTCAGCAGATGATCAACCAACAAGTGAACTTGCTTTAGCAGCCGCGCAGAAAGCATTGCATGCGGCTCACACAAAAGCGAGCGAAATCGAAGCTATTATAGTCGCTACCGCAACACCAGATATGTTCTTCCCCTCGACTGCTTGCTTGGTTCAGGCGAAGATCGGGGCACGCAAGATCATGTCATTTGATATCTCGGCTGGTTGCTCTGGATGGTTGTATGCTCTATCAATTGCGAATACTTATATTAAAACCGGGTATGATAATATTCTGGTCATCGGTGCCGAGGAATTGAGTAAGATAACCGACTACACTGACCGCGGAACGTGTGTTCTTCTCGGTGATGCCGCAGGAGCAGCCCTGCTCAAGAAAACTCCTGAAGAACGCGGTATCCTATCTACTTACTTTGCGGCGGACGGTTCATACGGTGATCTTCTCTATATGCCAGCTGGTGGTACACGTATGCCCGCGACCGTAGAAACGGTGAAGAACAGATTTCACTATCTAAAAATGGAAGGGAATAAGGTATTCAAAGTTGCGGTAAGAGCCATGTATGAGTCAGCAATAAAAGTACTCGGGAAAGCAAAAGTGAAAACTGAAGATATCGCACTCCTTGTCCCGCATCAGGCTAATATCAGGATAATTGAAGCAACGGCTAAAAGGTTGAATATTTCAATGGACAAGGTCGCCATCAACCTTGATCGTCACGGTAACACATCGGCTGCATCGATACCGATCGGGCTTGATGAAGCAGCGGGCTCCGGTCGCATTAAAAAAGGAGATCTTGTTCTTTTGGTGGCTTTTGGAGCTGGTTTTACCTGGGGCGGCGTGCTCATTAAGTGGTAACCGCCCGTAACTCCTCTTTTTTTCACCTATCCGCATTTTTATCCGGCATCTCAATCCTCGTTTACGAAATCATCTGGGTTCGACAGCTCGCATTAATTTTTGGCAATACGATCATGGCCACCACGATCGTCATCGCGATCTTTATGGCTGGTCTTGGATTCGGCAGTCTCTATTTTGGAAGAAAAGTCGACAAAACCCTCCAGCCGTTGGGATTATTCAGTATTCTACAGTTCAGTATAGCTGTTTTTGCACTCGCCGCATTCATCGTCTTTCAAAGACTGCCGAATTTGCAAAGAACCCTGTATCAAGCATTACCGACGAATGTGTTTTCCCTTATTGTGATCATATTCATTACTTCATTATTTATGATTGTACCCACCCTGTTCATGGGTGGGACCCTGCCTATTCTCAGTAAAGCACTCGTACAAAATAAACGCAGGATCGGTCGATCGATTGGTTTTATATACGGGTTCAATACCATGGGGAGTATTCTCGGAGCATTAATAACCGGATTCTTCCTGATCGCAACTTTGGGACAAAGAGCAAGCATCCTCTTCGCTGTATTGATAAATATAATGCTCGGTCTTGGCACGCGTAACAAACCCGGATCTCCATACGCAGCGATAGAAGAGGGTAAAGGTAATGACGTCGGAAATGTGCATTCAAGCCTGATCGTAGTCGCTGGGCTCGTTGGTTTCTGTGGACTGGCATATGAAATATTATGGGCTCGATCGCTTCATATCTTTTTAGCTAATTCAACTTATACCTTTACCAGTATCCTGGTTATTTTTTTGAGCGGGATAACCATAGGCAGTTTGTTTTTTGCAAGATATCTTGCGGCAAGAAAACGGTTAGTAATTATTCTCGCAGCGTGTCAGATTATCATCGGTATGTATGCGATAATAATCGCCCGGTCACTAAACGATCTGCCGAGCCTGCTCTATTCAATACGGGGTGTTTTGCAGATACCGGTCTTGCGTCTTATCGTTCCCGCCCTTTTGCTTTCCTTTGTTATGGCCTTTGTCCCGACCTTGTGCATGGGTGTGAGTTTTCCTCTGGTTTGCAAGTTATTCGCACCGACTTTACGGAATTTGGGCAAGAACATCGGTAAGGTTTTTGTTATCAATACTGCAGGGTCCATTGCTGGTTCATTGGTTGCCGGTTTTCTTCTGATCCCGTTGCTGGGCGTTGTTAAGAGCATCATCTTTATCGCTTTCATAAATTTAATTGTCGGGCTATTCCTTGTTGCGAAATTTACAAAATTAAAGAAACCTCACATAATGATCATAAACATCTGCGTCCTGCTAATAGCGCTTGTACTTACATGGAATGCCTTTCAAAATTATATGATCCTGCCGCCTTCGGTTTTTCGCACTAAGATGCGTGCCGATAAGATTCTCCTTTATAAAGAAACATCTCAGGGCACAGTCATAGTAAATGAAGACCGGCATACGAGTATCAGAGCATGCTATATCAATAACAGCGCAGTATGTGGTACTACATACGATGCGCTAAAAGTCGTCAAGTTATTGGGCCATCTACCGTTCTTCATAAATCCAGATGCAGAAAGTGTTTTGATCATCGGTTTCGGGATCGGCATCACATCATCTGCGGTTGCAGCTCACGATGTAACAAAGATCGATTGTGTCGAGATCTGCTCAGGGGTAAAAACAGCGGCAAGTTTCTTCAGCCATTTCAACAACGATGTCGTGAAAGACCCGAGGATCAAATTCATCAACGACGACGGCAGGCATTACATCCTTCTGGCGCAAGATAAATACGATGTTATCTCATGTGACCCGACCCATCCGACCTTAGGATGCAACAATCTTTACACGCGTGAATACTTTGAAAACTGCAAACGACTGCTCAAACCAGATGGTGTTATCTGCCAATATCTACCCCTGCATAAAGTCTCACTGTTTGAATTCAAAACACTCATCAGAACGTTCACCGAGATCTTTCCCCATACGACTATCTGGCTGGCGCAATCCCATGGTATCCTTGTAGGTTCAGATAAAAATATTAAACTCGATTTCCTGGAGTTTAGCTCCCGGATCCTTGCATTAAATGATGCTATCCTGCAGGATCCATACCTGATCGCCACCTCTTTTATACTCGATGCAGATGCGATCCATGATTTCGTTAAGAATGCGCACATCAATACTGACGATCTTCCCTACCTTGAATTTTTCACTCCGAAAAGTGTACGCCGGGAAAACTGGCATGTAAATCTAATCGCCCTGCTCGATAAGCGAAGTAACCTGGGCAGTATTTTTTTCAACATCGATGACCCGGAAAAAATGGAAAGATACCTCAAAGGTCAGAGTCTTTTTTATAGCAGTCTGGTCTATAAAAATATGGGTGATCTTAGAAAATCGATCCGTGCACTGGAACAAGCTGCTATATTCAATCCGGAAAACATGGAAATTTTGACTATTCTAAAGAGTGAATTGACGGATTTTTAAAGCAAAAACCCTGAAATTTTTGAATATTCAATAATCGATCGATTTAACCCTTTTATCTCTCTATTTTTAAGTACTTTTTTGAGTGAGAAAGTACTTGACAAGTCAACAATTTTCCTTATTATTAATATACTAAGGGAATGCCTTATTTCAGAAAATTGCCAAATCTGGCTAAAGGAGGTATAGTTAAAATACTAGACTTAAGACTATATGTAAAGAACGTATTTACAACAAATATAAGGGGGTAATATGAAAAATACTTTAATCTCTTCAAAGAGATTAATCGTAGTGATTTTATTATCATTATCAATCGGACTTGCAGCCTGGATACCGATCACCGGTTCTGGCATCGCGCAGCCTCCAGAAATACAAATATTGTCATCAAATTTCTCCTCACTGTCATTTCATATCAACCTCACTGGCTGTTTTGAAAGTCAGGTGAGCACAAAAGGCATGATCAATACAAACAACGAGGTCTTTTCCCTATTAAGCATCCCCGAAACATATTACACAGGAGAAATCAGCAGACCAAGACTGCCAGCTATTAAAAAAACGATCGGTGTTCCTTTCAATGCGATAGTATCTATTGAAGTTTTAAATGCTCGATACGAGGAAATCGATCTGCAGAAAATCGGTATTAACAACCGGATCATGCCTGCTCTTGCACCGGTCTTAAAAATGCCTGGAGAAAGAGCGGTACTTGAAATCGATGATGCATTGTATGGTAAAGATGCACTGTATCCGCAGGAAATAGTAAGGATCGATAATGAAGATATCATGCGCGGCCACCGTCTTGTCACACTTGAGATCGCACCTGTACAATACAATCCAGTGACAAATTCCATTCGTTTCTACTCTGAGATCGAGATCAAAGTCTCGTTTGCCGGCGGTGATTTTTCAAAGACAACGCATATGGTCAAAAAAGACTACTCGATCCTTTTTGAAGATTTTATCGAGGACAAAGTGCTCAATTATTCACTCTACGAAGAGATGCTTAGAGATGTGCTTCCGCTGCCGATCCACTATTTAATAATCACCCACAATAACTTCCAAACCCAGGTCAATAATCTTGCATATTGGCTCAAGAAAAAAGGCTTCGATGTCAAAGTCGCAAATCAAGACAGTGTCGGTACCTGGTCAACTTCGGGTATTGAAAACTATATCGATGCGCAGAGTCCAGCACCGACCTATCTCTTGCTTGTTGGCGACGTTAATGGCGGTTATCTACCGGCACCGACCGGCAGTTCATCAGGCAAGGTTACCGACCTGTACTATGCGGAGCTTGACGGAACTGGTTATCTACCGGATATTTTCCATGGCCGGTTATCATGCGAGAACGCGACCCATATAACGACCGAAGTCGATAAGATCCTTAAATATCAAAAAGCGAATATGCCGACCGGTTGGTATAAGGATGATGCCTTTTGTGCTGGCAATGATAATTATACCGTGAGCGAAGGAACACATAATTACTGTACGAGCACGTTCATGGACCCGAATGGTTATACAACGAATAAACTCTACATGGTTACTTATGGAGCTAATACTCAGGATATCTTTGATAATGTAAATGCTGGTCGAACCCTGATCACGATGTCTGGTCATGGCAGTGATGACGGCTGGTATGACGGACCACCGTTTCAAGTTACCCATGTAAACCAGCTTACTAATGGCGATCGTTTAACGATCGCTACTGGACACTGCTGTCTCGCTAATAATTTCGGCTCGTCAACTAACCCCTGTGGTGGTGAATCATGGATAAGAAAACAAAATGGCGGTGCGGTTGGTTATTATGGTTCCTGTCCTTCGACTTATTGGAATGAAGATGATTGGCTACAAAGAGAATGGTATGAAGGTATCTATGCAGATGAAATATATGAACACGGACGCTTTACTGAGGACGGTATGTATGATGGCGTTTATAGTTCAGGTTCTTCTATAAAGCAATACTATTACGAAGCTTACCATGTACTTGGTGACCCGTCACTCGATCTGTGGACAGATGAACCACAGACTCTGAATGCCAGTTATCCGGCGATCGTCTTCCCCGGCGCGAGTACGTTTGACGTTACAGTTACTGATGGTGGTCCTCTAGCCGATGCTCTGGTATGTTGCTTCATACCAAATCAGTCGCCAGAACTGCATGTTGCTGAGTACACAAATTCATCGGGTGTGGCAAACCTCGATATCGCTCCGATGACACCGGGTGATACGATGTATGTTACAGTAACTAAGCACAATTATATTCCGCATGAAGGTTATGCACTGGTAACCACAGCGTCTGGACCTTATGTTACTTTGGGTCCCATGATCATTAATGACTCAGGGGGAAATGGGCAGGTAAACCCGGGCGAAAATGTTGATCTTGGAATTTGGGGAAAGAACATCGGAAGCGAGATTGCTTATAGTGTTTTTGGTATGCTATCAGAAACTGACCCATACGTCACCTTGACTACGGATTCATCCTGGTTCGGTAATATCGCGGTCAATGATTCTTCACTCTCAAACCCATATTATGGGTTCACGGTCGCTGCAAACTGTCCGAATAATCACGGCATAAGTTTTGACCTTGAATTCCAGGATGTGAATGACAGTATCTGGACTTCAAGCCCAAGTGTAACTGTTTATGCACCGGTATTGACGTATCAGGGTGTCAGTATTATCGGCGGTAATGGCAACGGTATCCTTGATCCGGGTGAAACGACGGATG